>MDTA01211419.1_pt1 | contig 42305 bp, 39 predicted proteins | sample 811151 | NCBI WGS metagenome assembly MDTA01 (sample SAMN05326648, study PRJNA326480) | marine metagenome | isolation source: seawater | place: Indian Ocean: South | collected 2010
CCGCCACCCTGGGCGCCACGCCCATGGCGTCGTTCTTCCGCGTGGTGCTGGCGCAGCTGATGCCGGCACTGCTCACCGGCACCGCCCTGGCGTTCACCCGCAGCCTCGGCGAGTACGGCGCGGTGATCTTTATCGCCGGCAACATGCCGTTCGAAACCGAGATCATCTCGCTTCTGGTGAACATCCGCCTGGAAGAGTACGACTTCGCCGCCGCCAGCGCCCTGGCCTCGGTGATCCTCGGCGCCTCCCTGGTGCTGCTGTTCGGCATCCAGATGGTGCAGGGGCGCATGATCCGCCGCTGGCACGGCAGCTGAGAACTCAGTTGATAGTTAACAGTTGATAGTTGATAGCTGCGCGGGATGGGCTCCTGAAACGTGGCCGCCGTGCCCGCGGGAACAGGCCTCGCCGGCCGCAGGCCGCGGGAACGCCAACCAGCCCGCCCCAGTTAACTGTCAACTGTCCACTATCAACTCTCAACTGCTTTTTATAGTGCGACGGCGCGGCCGATAAAGAGCACTGGGCCGGTGGGTCGGGGTTCCGGGGAGCCGCCCGGCGGCTCCAGGGTGAGTTCGAACAGCTGGCCGCTTTCCACGCCGCCGACCTGCTCGGCGGGGATCACCAGGCTGCGGCCCGGCTCCACCAGGCCCAGGGAACGGGGGCCTTCGGCGTTATTTTCCAGGGTCCAGAACTGCACGCTGCGGTCGGCACGGTAGTCCGCCTGCTGCGCCAGGGGCGTCAGTTGCAGGTCGCCGTTGTCCGCCACGGTGATCCGCCAGCCCGGCTGGGCCGCTTCCCCCGGCGCCTGCAGCACCACGGTATACACCGGCGCCGGCTGGCGCAGCGGGCCCACCGCCAGCACCAGGGCCACCAGCAGGGCGGCGCTGGCGAAGCGCCAGGTGGGCGTGCTCTGCCACAGGCCGCGCCACCAGGGCACGGCGATGCCGGTTTCGCGGGCCAGACGCCGCCACAGGCCGGGCGGCAGACGCGCCGGCTCCAGCAGCTCGGCGGCGCCCACCCAGTGTTCGCGCCAGTGCGCCGCCTGCCGCGCGGCCTGCTCGTCTTCGGCCAACCAGCGCTCGATCTCCACCGCCTGCTCGCCACGGTGCAGACCGAGGACATACTCGGCGATCAGCAGACGCTGTTCTTCCTGGTTATCGGGAATCATAGCCGCAGACACTCCTGAAGCCCTTTAAGCCCGGTGCGAACCCGGCTTTTGATGGTGCCCAGGGGCACCGCTAATGTTTCGGCGATCTGCTCATAGGTGAAACCCTGATAGAACGCCATCAATATCGGCCGGCGCCGATCGCCCTGCAAACCGCGCAGGCACTCCTGCATGGCGCGCCGCTGGTCGGACTGCATCGAGCATTGCTCCGGGTTGGGCCCGGGATCCGGCCAGTCGTCCCCGGGCAGCGCCTCGGCGTCGTCACGTTTCGCCCGGCGGTACTGATTGATCAGCCGGTAGCGCAGCAGCGCGTACAACCAGGCCCGGGCGCTGCCCTTTTCGGGATGAAAGCGGACGGCGTTACGCCACACCTGCACGAACGTATCCTGCAGCGCCTCTTCCGCCAGCTCCGGATCCCCGCTGAGCCGGCGCGCCAGCGCCAGCATCCGTGGCGCCTCCAAACGGTACAGCCGTTGAAACGCCTTGGCGTCGCCTCGGGCACAGGCCAGCAGTAAAACCGTGGCTTGCTCCAGTTGGTGATTCGACTCGTCCATGGGATGTCCGGCGCGATGTGAATAAAACGCGATGGTCCATCGCGCCGCGAGAAGGCCGTGTCAATGTCGGGCTACGAAGCCAGTTTTGTAGGAGCGGGCCTGTGGGAGCGGGCTTGTGGGAGCGGGCCCCGCCCGCGAAAGGGAGCGAAGCTCCCGGCAGGATTCCAGAGACCGGTCTAACACAGGCACCAACAACGCTTCTGGCATCCTGCCGGCCGGCTTTGCCGGCCTTTCGCTTGCAGGCAAGCTCCCACAAAACTGGCTTCGTAGAGCCTTTTGCTCCGGAATCGAAGGAGATGAGCCGCGGTAACTGCGGCTCTCTCCAGTCAGATCCGTCTCTCTTTGCGCTTACTCGGGCGCGCGGCCCAGGTAGTCGGCGATCAGCACCACGGATTCCGGCGCCGCCTGAGCGATGGCCTCGTCCGGGCTGACGTCGCCGCCGGCGGAGCTGAGGATGTTATCGAAACGCAGCACCATGCCCTGGGACTTTTCAGCCACATAGAGGTTGGCGCCGTCGAAGGCGATATCCACCGGGTTGCCGAGCATGGTGTTGCCGACCGCGTTGTTGTCCTCGTCGTCGATGCGCACCGCCACGTTGGTGATGCCGTCGGCGCTGGAGGCGTTATCCAACACGTACAGCTTGCCGTCGGTGGGGTTGGCGCCGCTGCCCACGTCGGACAGGATCAGCTTGTCGCCGTCCGCCACGTGCACGATGCCGTGCAGGTTGGTGGGTGCCGCGAACGCGTTGCCGCCTTCCCCGGGGACGATGGTGCGGTCGGCGCCGCCGGCGCCACGGTCGGTGCTCAGATCGTCATAAACCGCCACGGTGCCGTCGGTAAGCGCCACGTACAGGCGGTCACCTTCGGGGTCGTAGTCCAGATCCCAGGGCTGCACGGTGAGGTCGATGCTGAAGATCGGGGCCACATCGCCGTCGGCCTGGGCGCCGAACACGCGCACGGAACCCGGCGCGCTGTTTTCGGTGACCAGCACCCAGCCCAGCTCGTCGGCGATATCAAAGCCCTTGGGCGCCGACAGGCCGGTGTTGGCGCCGGAAATCAGACGGTCGCGGCTCATGTTGAAGCTTTCACCGTCGCGGCCCACGCCCACCCGGTTGAGCACGGCGATGCCGCTGTCGTAGGTGGCGTAGGCGTCGCCGGTCTGGTTGACGCTGATGCTTTCCACCGGCTGGCCGACGGAGAAGTCGCGGCTCTGGGCGGTGAGGTCGGTGTCATAGACCAGCACGTCCGGGTCGGCGTTATCCGGGTCCGGGTTGCGGGTCACCATGACGCCGTTGATGGTCACGGAAGTGTCTTCCAGGTCGGACAGGTCGGGCTGCACCGGGCTGTCCATGATCACGGCCAGGGACTCGGGCTTGACGCTGTCCACCGTCTTGTCCGGAGCCACGTCGCCGGACGGACCGCTGAACACGCTGCGGTAAACCAGGATGGCGTCGTTGGATTTTTCCGCGATGTAGGCGGTGCTGCCGTCGAGCACCAGGTCCACCGGGTTACCCAGCAGGGTGTCCGGGCCGTTGACGGTGCGGGCCGGGGTCACGGCGCCGTTGGCGGTGGAGGCGTTTTCGATCACGTACAGGCGGCCGTCGTCGGCGATGGCGGCGTCACCCACGTCGGTGACCACCAGGGTGTCGCTGTCGGCGTCGTAGCCGATGCCGTGCATGTTGGAGGTCATGCCGGCACTGTCCGGGGTGATGACACGGGCGCCGGCCACGCTGAAGCCGTTCGCCACATAGTCGTCGGCGACCAGGATGGTGCCGTTGGTCATGGCCAGGAACACCCGGTCGGCGTCTTCGTCGTAGGCCAGATCCCAGGCGTCGCCGGCCAGGGCCGTGGAGGCCAGCGGCGTGGCGCCGGCGCCGGCGGTGGTGCCGTAAATCTCGATGCTGTTGCCGTTGATGTTGGCGGCCATGATCAGGCCGGCCTCATGGGCGATCGCCACGCCTTTCAGGTTGGACGGGCCGGTGGCGGTGAAGGAGCGGTCCAGGGTGGCCACCGGGGAGGCGCCGTCCTGGCGGTCGAGAAGTTTGTGCAGGGTCTGTACGCTGCTGGGCACCGCGGTGTCGTCGGCGGCGTGCACGTTACCGAGCAGATCCAGCACGATGCCTTCGTTGGCGTCGGCGTTGAAGGTGGACTGAACGCGCAGGCCGCTGTCGAGCTGGTCGATCTGGCCGACGCTGCCGCCGCCGTTGTGCATCACCAGCAGGGGCGAATCCTGATTGCCGCCGTTGTTGTTATCCGGGACGAAACTGCTGCCGCCGTTGCCACCGCAGGCGGCCAGGGTCACGGCCAGCGCCAGCGGCGACAGCCAGTAAAGACCATTGGTATTCAAGTTCATGCTCTCTCTCCTTGCTTCATCATGAAGGGGGCGGCCGGAGGTCGCCCGAACCGGGAATCGAGATCCCGTAAGGGGATACCCGCCCCGGGACGGCCCGGATGTAGCGAAACGTAACGATTTGTACGCGCCGGGAGAGTCCCGCGATCTAACGGCATGGCGAAAGGATATAAATGAGCGCTTTATTTTGCCGTTACGGAATATAGAATCATCACCTCCCACAAACACCGTAAGGAGCCCGCCACCCATGTCCTCCGCAAACCGGCCCCACAAATGGCACCAATGGACGCTGGTCGCCGCCGCGTTCGCCGCCGTGGTGGTGTTGCTGGTGTTGCCGCTGGTGGTGATCTTCGCCGAGGCCTTCGCCCAGGGCGCCGGCATGGTGGTGGACAACCTGACCAGCGACGACATGATCGGCGCCATCCAGCTCACCGTGATCGTGGCGCTGATCACGGTGCCGGTGAACCTGGTGTTCGGCGTGCTGCTGGCCTGGTGCGTGACCCGCTACGAGTTCCGCGGCCGCAAGCTGCTCAGCACCCTGATCGACATTCCGTTCGCCATGTCGCCGGTGGTCGCCGGCCTGTGCTATCTGGTGGTGTACGGCGGCCAGGGCCTGGTCGGGCAGTGGCTGGACGACCGTTTCGACGTGCAGTTGATGTTCGCGCTGCCGGGCATGGTGATGGTCACCGTGTTCGTGACCTGCCCCTACGTGGCCCGGGTGCTGATTCCGCTGATGCAGTCCCAGGGCACCGAGGAAGAGGAAGCGGCGATCCTGCTGGGCGCCTCCGGCTGGCAGGCGTTCTGGTACGTGACACTGCCGAGAATCCGCTGGGCGCTGCTGTACGGCGTGGTGCTCACCAACGCCCGGGCGGTGGGTGAATTCGGCGCGGTGAGCGTGGTGTCCGGCCTGATCCGCGGCGAGACGCTGACCCTGCCGCTGCTGATCCAGATGCTCAACGAGGACTACAACACCGTGGGCGCCTTCACCGCCGCCGGCCTGCTGGGGGCCATGGCGCTGGTCACCCTGCTTCTGAAAACCGTGCTGGAATGGCGCCAGAGCAGCAAACTGAACGCCGCCGAGGAGACCCTGACATGAGCATCCGCGTTGACGGCATCCGCAAGACGTTCGGCGGCTTCGCCGCACTGGATGACATTTCCCTGAACGTGCCCCAGGGCGAGCTGGTGGGTCTGCTGGGCCCGTCCGGCTCCGGCAAGACCACCCTGTTGCGCATCATCGCCGGCCTGGAAAAACCGGACCGGGGCCGGGTGCTGTTCAACGAGCGCGACGTCACCACCCTGGACGTGCGCCGCCGCAAAGTGGGCTTCGTATTCCAGCAGTACGCGCTGTTCCGCCACCTGACCGTGGCCGACAACGTCGCCTTCGGGCTGCGCATGCTGCCGCGCGGTGAGCGCCCCGGCCGCGACGCGGTGCGCGCCCGGGTCCGTGAGCTGCTGGAACTGGTGCAGATGGACACCATGGCCGGGCGCTACCCGGCGCAGCTGTCCGGCGGCCAGAAGCAGCGCGTGGCGCTGGCCCGCGCCCTGGCCCTGGAACCGGAGGTGCTGCTGCTCGACGAGCCCTTCGGCGCCCTGGACGCCAAGGTGCGCAAGGAGCTGCGCCGCTGGCTGCGCCACCTGCATGAGCAGATTTCGGTAACCAGCATCTTCGTCACCCACGACCAGGAAGAGGCCATGGAAGTGTCCGACCAGGTGGTGGTGATGAGCCAGGGGCATATCGAGCAGATCGGCAGCCCGCTGACCGTCTACGAACAGCCGGCCAGCCGCTTCGTGTTCGACTTCCTGGGCCATATCAACGCCCTGGAGGGCCTCTACGACGGCGCCGTCTGGCAGTCCGGCGAGGCGCGCCTGCGCCTGGACACCCACGGCGCTTGCCCGGACGGCGCCCTGACCCTGTACCTGCGCCCCCACGAGGCGACCCTGGCCAAGGCCCCGGTCGAGCACGCCCACCTGCCGGTGAAACTGGCGGCGCGCAGCGTGTTCGGCGGCACCGTCACCCTGGAGCTGGAGCCGCGCGGCTGGGGCGCCGGCGTGCTGGAAGTGGAGCTGGACCGGGACACCTGGGCGGCCCTGGCGCCGGGCCGCGACGACACCCTTTACCTGCTGCCGCGCAGCCTGCAGACGGTGACCTGCGACGGCGATCTGGGCCCGCGCGTGGCGCCCGCCTGAGCGGCGCTGTCCGACAACCGGGCCACGGCGCTTGCCCCGACGCCGGGGGCCGGGCTAGAGTGCCGGCTGAGAGGGTTCCCCAGCGGGGCCCTTGAGAGTATTCTGAATTCATCGCCAACTGCCCCAGGGGCCATCTCTCCCAACTTGGACACACCAGCCGCTTCCCAGCAAGTCAGTCTTGAACCCTACGACTCCCGCCGTCTGGCCAGCCTGTGCGGCCGTCTCGACGAGCATATCAAGCAGATCGCCGACCGCCTGCAGGTGGACATCCGCAACCGCGGCAACCTGTTTCATCTGTCCGGCGACTCGCGGGCGGTGCAGGCCGCCTCCACGGTGCTCAACGACCTCTACGCCCAGACCGCCGACACCGAGGACCTGACCCCGGAAATGGTGCACCTGCATCTGCAGCAGTCGGAGCTGTCCGAGAAAGTCGACAACACGGTGGCGTTCCCCAGCGACGACGTGGTGATCCGCACCAAGCGCGTGCGCATCAAGCCGCGCGGCGGTCACCAGCGCGAGTACGTGAAAACGATCCGCCGCTTCGACATCAATTTCGGCATCGGCCCGGCGGGCACCGGCAAAACCTGGCTGGCGGTGGCCTGCGCGGTGGACGCCCTGGAGAAGTCCGAGGTGCAGCGCATTCTGCTGGTGCGCCCGGCGGTGGAGGCCGGCGAGAAGCTGGGTTTCCTGCCCGGCGACCTGGCGGAAAAGATCGACCCCTATCTGCGGCCGCTCTACGACGCCCTCTATGAAATGCTCGGCTTCGAGAAAGTGGCCAAGCTGATGGACCGGCTGGTGATCGAAGTGGCGCCCCTGGCCTACATGCGCGGGCGCACGCTCAACAACAGTTTCGTGATCCTCGACGAGGCGCAGAACACCACCCCGGAACAGATGAAAATGTTCCTGACCCGCATCGGCTTCGGCTCCAAGGCGGTGATCACCGGCGACGTCACCCAGGTGGATCTGCCGCGCCATCAGAAGTCCGGGCTGGTCAATGCCCTGGAGGTGCTCGCCGGCGAACAGGAAATCGGCGTCACCCGTTTCGACAGCCGCGACGTGGTCCGCCACCCGCTGGTGCAACGCATAGTAGAGGCCTACGACCGTCATGAGCGGGATACCGACCCCCAACGTTGAAGTCCAGTGGGCCAGTGACGCCCCGGACGCCCCCGACGAAGCCGACTTACGCGCCTGGGCCGTGAAAGCCGTGGCGGTGGCCGGCGGCGTGGTCGGCGACATCACCCTGCGGGTGGTCGACGACGCGGAAATCCAGACCCTGAACCGGGAATACCGGGGCAAGGACAAGCCCACCAATGTGCTGTCCTTCCCGTTCGAAATGCCGGAGGGTCTGCCCGAGGACGCCTTCGCGCCGCTGCTCGGCGATATCGTCATCAGTGCCCCGGTGGTGCGCCGCGAAGCCGCCGAGCAGCACAAACCCCTGGACGCCCACTGGGCGCACATGGTCACCCACGGCGTACTGCACCTGCTCGGCTTCGATCACATCGACGATGACGACGCGGACGTGATGGAAGCCCTGGAAATCCGTGCCCTGGCCGAGCAGGGTTATCCCGACCCCTACACCGTTTCCCATTCAAGCAAGGAGTTGCATCTCTAATGTCGGACGACTATTCCGATAATGGCACCAGCCGAAGTTGGTTGGAGCGCGTCGGCCAGTTCTTCACCTCCACCCCCGGGTCCCGGGACGAACTGCTGGACCTGATGCGCTCCATGCGCGACAGCGACATTATTGACGGCGACACCCTGGGCATCATCGAAGGCGCCATCTGCGTCAGCGAGATGCAGGTGCGCGAAATTCTGATTCCCCGCTCACAGATGGTCAGCATCCGCGCCTCCGACGACCCGCGCGACTTTTTGCCCACCATCATCGACTGCGCCCACAGCCGCTTCCCGGTGCTCGGCGACGACCCGGACGAAATCATCGGCATCCTGCTCGCCAAGGACCTGCTGGCGCTGATCCTGGAGCCGGCGCGCATGGAGCGTTTCGTGATCAAGGACCACGTGCGCTCGGCGATGGTGGTGCCGGAATCCAAGCGGCTGGATTCGCTGCTGCGCGAATTCCGCATCACCAAGAATCACATGGCCATCGTGGTCAACGAATACGGCGGCGTGGCCGGCCTGGTGACCATCGAGGACGTGCTGGAACAGATCGTCGGTGAGATCGAGGACGAACACGACGTCGATGACGACGACTACCTGATCAAGGACCTGGAAGGCGACGACTTCACGGTCAAGGCGATCACCCCCATCGACGAATTCAACGAGCACTTCAAAACCCAGTACCGCGACGATGAATTCGACACCATCGGCGGCCTGGTGATGCAGGCCTTCGGACACCTGCCCCAACGGGAAGAATCCGTGGACATGGGCAACCTGCGCTTCACCGTGCTCAGCGCCGACGGCCGCACCATCCGCCTGCTGCGGGTGGCGCCGCTGGACGCCAGCGGCGACACCGACACCACCGACGGCTGACCAACACTGCCGCCCGCTCCCGTGCGCGCCGGCCCCGGTGCGGCGCGCCATGGATTGCCGGCGCCAACTTGCGTATAACAAGGCTTCGCCTACCCGGCCTCTTTTTGTCTTTCTGCAATCGTGACCTTGCTTATGCGCAATCTGTTTCTGGCTCTGATCGCCGGCCTGCTGTTTCCTCTGGCGTTCGCCCCCTACGGCCTGTGGCCGTTGTTGCTGGTCAGCGTGGCGCTGGCCTACTGGGTGCAGGCCAGCGCCCCGTCCGCCAAGGCGGCACTGCTGGGCGGCTGGGTCTATGGCCTGGGCATGTTCGGGTTCGGCGTGGCCTGGCTGCAGGTGTCGATGACCGACTACGGCTATATGCCGCTGTGGATGGCGGTGCCCGCCACCGCTGCCTTCGCGGCGCTGCTGGCGTTGTTCTATGGCGCGGCGTTCTGGCTGACCCGCCGGTTCAGGGGCGGCGGGCTGATGTTCGCCGGCGCCTGGGTGCTGGCGGACTGGTTGCGCGGCTGGCTGCTCACCGGCTTCCCCTGGCTGTACGGCGGCTACGCGCTGATCGACACGCCGCTGGCCGGGCTGGCGCCGCTGGGGGGCATCTGGCTGATGACCCTGGCGGCGGTGATCCTGCCCGCCACGGCGGTGGAGCTGGTGCTGCGCCGGGGCCGGGGCACCGGCCCGCTGGTGCTGTCCCTGGCGCTGATCGTGGCCGGGGTGGTGGGCGGCCAGTTCAGCTTCACCCACGCCGAGGGCGAGCGGCAGCAGGTGGCGCTGGTGCAGGGCAATGTGCCCCAGGACCTGAAATGGCTGGCCACCATGCGCAAGGAAACCCGCGAGATCTACGCCGGCCTTACCGAGGGTCTGCCGGAGGGCACCCTGGTGGTGTGGCCGGAATCGGCGATGATCGAGTTCTACCAGGACATCGACGACTTCGTGGACGACCAGGGCGAAGCGGTGGCGGCCAAAGGCGGCGCGCTAATCAGCGGCCTGCCGTGGCGCGATGAAAGCCGCACCCCGACCACCTACCACAACAGCATCGCGGTGGTGGGCACGGACAGCGAGGACGGCGTCTACCACAAGCAGAAGCTGGTGCCGTTCGGCGAGTACGTGCCGCTGCAGGGTCTGATTCGCGGGCTGATCCCGTTTTTCGACCTGCCCATGTCGAGCTTCACGCCGGGCAGTCCGCGCCAGCCCAATCTGTATGCCCTGAGCCATGAGATCGCGCCCTTCATCTGCTACGAGATCCTTTACCCGGAGCTGGTGGCGAGCCGCACCGGCAGCGCCGACGTGCTGCTGACGATCAGCAACGACGCCTGGTTCGGCACCTCGGCGGGGCCCCACCAGCACTTTCAGATGACCCGGCTGCGGGCTCTGGAAACCGGCCGCTGGCTGCTGCGCGGCACCAATAACGGCATCACCGCGGTGGTTGACCACCACGGTAAGGTGGTGGAGCGGCTGCCCCAGTTCGAGCGCGACGTGCTGGTCAGCGAGTACCAGCCGCGCCAGGGCGAGACCCCGTTTATGCTGGCCGGCGTCTGGCCCACCCTGCTGCTGGCGCTGGCGTTCGTGGTGCTGGGCCGGGGCCGCCGGGCCCGGGGGTTGCTGGAGTCATTCTGATGCTGACGTTATATACCGTTTAGGAATAAGCTTATAATCTAATTTGACAGAACCTCCTGGCCAACCTATAACGGAAGCCGGGCGCGACGCACGCCCGGCTGTTTTTTCCGTTCAGGAGGTTTCATGTCCCCGTCCGCCGCCGGCATCCCGCAGGTAGAGAGTTTTTTCGATCCGGTCACCAATACCGTCAGCTATGTGGTTATCGACCCGCAAAGTCGACGCTGCGCGCTGGTGGATTCGGTGCTCGACTATGACGCCGCCTCCGGGCACACCAGCTACGCCGGCGCGCAAAAGCTGGTGGACTTCGTGCGCGCCCAGAACCTGACCGTGGACTGGCTGCTGGAAACCCATGTGCACGCCGACCATCTATCCGCCGCCCCCTGGCTGCAGGAGCAGGTGGGCGGCAAGCTCGCCATCGGCGACCACATCCGCACCGTCCAGCACACCTTCGGCAAGGTGTTCAACGCCGGCACCGACTTCGCCCGCGACGGCAGCCAGTTCGATCACCTGTTCCATGACGGCGACCGCTACCAGGTCGGCGAATTGCAGGCCAGCGCCCTGCACACCCCCGGCCATACGCCCGCCTGCATGAGCCATCTGATCGGCGACGCCCTCTTTGTCGGCGACACCCTGTTCATGCCCGACTACGGCACCGCCCGTTGCGACTTTCCCGGCGGCGACGCGCGCACCCTGTACCGCTCGATCCGCAAGCTGCTGGCGCTGCCCGACGAGACCCGCGTATTCCTTTGCCATGACTACCTGCCGGAAGGACGTGACCGGTTCTGCTGGCAGACCACCATCGGCGAGCAGCGCCGTCACAACATCCATGTGCACGAGGGCATCAGCGAGGCGCAATTCGTCGCCATGCGCGAAGAGCGCGACGCCACCCTTGGCATGCCACGCCTGATTCTGCCTTCGGTACAGGTGAACATGCGCGCCGGACATTTGCCGCCGCCGGAGGACAACGGCGTGCAGTACATGAAAATTCCGTTGAACCGTCTTTGAGGAGCAGCCGATGTCGGACTACAAACGCCTATCGCCCAACCTGGCCGTGGCCGGGCAAATCCAGCCCGGCCAGCTGGAGGACATCGCCCGGCAGGGTTTCCACACCGTCATCAACAACCGCCCGGACGGTGAGGGTGACGACCAGCCCACCAGCGACGCGCTGAAGCAGGCGGCCCGCGCCGCCGGGCTGGCCTATTACCACCTGCCGGTGACGCCCGGCGATATCCGTGACACCGACGTCATGGGGTTCGCCGGGCTGATGCAGCAGGCGCGGGGCCCGGTGCTGGCGTTTTGCCGCACCGGCAACCGCAGCAGCTCACTGTGGGCGCTGTCGGAAAGCACGCGCACCGACCCGGAAACGCTGATCGCCACCGCCGACCAGGCCGGCTATGACCTGAGCAAGCAGGAAGCGCGTCTGCAACAACGCTGGCGGGCCGGCCCCGGGGCACAGCCGCAACCCGGCCATTCCGCGGCCACCACCTGGGACGTGCTGGTGGTGGGCGGTGGTGCCGGCGGTCTGGCGGCCGCCGCCAGCCTGCTCAAACGCCGGCCGTCGCTGAGCATCGCGGTGATCGAGCCCGCCGACACCCATTACTACCAGCCCGCCTGGACCCTGGTGGGCGGCGGCGCCTTCGACCCCGCCGACACCGCCCGGCCGATGGCCTCGGTGATGCCCCGGGGCGTGAAGTGGATCCAGTCACGGGTGGAAGCCTTCGTGCCGGAACAGAATCAGGTGGTGCTGGACGACGGCGGCCGGGTCAGCTACCGCATGCTGGTGGCCGCCCCGGGCCTGGAGCTGCATCTGGACGGCGTGGAGGGTCTGCGCGACGGGCTGGGCCGCAACGGCGTCACCTCCAATTACCTGTTCGAATACGCGCCCTACACCTGGCAGTGCGTACGCGACCTGCGCCAGGGCCGCGCCCTGTTCACACAACCGCCGATGCCGATCAAATGCGCCGGCGCGCCGCAGAAGGCGCTCTATCTGTCCTGTGACCACTGGCGCAGACAGCATCGCTTGAGCAATATCGACGTGCGGTTCCACAACGCCGGCGGCGTACTGTTCGGGGTGGAAACCTTCGTGCCGCCGCTGATGGAATACATGCGCCGCTATCAGGTGGGGCTGAACTTCAACAGCACCCTGAAAGCGGTGGACGCCGGCGCCCGTAAAGCCTGGTTCGTGGACACCGATGCGGACGGCAACCGCCAGGAGCGCGAAGAAGCCTTCGACATGCTGCATGTCACGCCGCCGCAGCGGGCGCCGCGCTGCGTGCGAGACAGCGCCCTGGCCAACGACGCCGGCTGGCTGGACGCGGATCCCGACACCCTGCGCCATAACCGTTTCGAAAACGTGTTCGCCATCGGCGACGCCAGCGGCACCGGCAACGCCAAAACCGCCGCGGCGGTGCGCAAGCAGGCGCCGGTGGTGGCCGTCAATCTGCTCGCCACCCTGGACGGCAAGCCGATGAGCGGCCGCTATCAGGGCTACGGCGCCTGCCCGCTGACCGTGGAAAAGGGCAAGGTGATCCTGGCGGAGTTCGGTTATCAGGGGGCGCTGCAACCCAGCTTCCCGCTGGACCCCACCAAGGCGCGCAGCAGCTACTGGTGGCTGAAATCGAAAGCCATGCCGCGTATTTACTTTGATTTGATGCTGAAAGGTCGCGAATGGCTTACCGGCTGACCCTGGCCCCCTGGCTGAAAGGCTACCGGCCCGGCGACGCCGCCGCCGACGGCCTGGCGGCGCTGATCGTCACCCTGATGCTGATCCCGCAGAGCCTGGCCTATGCGCTGGTCGCCGGGGTGCCGGCGCAAATGGGCCTGTACGCCAGCATCCTTCCCTTGCTCGCTTACGCCCTGTTCGGTTCCAGCCGCACCCTGGCGGTGGGGCCGGTGGCGGTGGTGTCCCTGATGACGGCGGCCGCGGCCGGTCAGGTGGCCGGCGGCGACAGCGGCGCCTACCTGGCGGCCACGGTGATACTGGCGCTGCTCTCCGGCGTCTTCCTGGTCGCCATGGGCCTGCTGCGCCTGGGCTGGATCGCCAACCTGCTCAGCCATTCAGTGATCAGCGGCTTCATCACCGCGTCCGGGCTGTTGATCGCCGCCAGCCAGCTTAAGCACCTGCTGGGCATTCCAATGCAGGGCGACACGCTTTGGGAACTGGGACTGTCGGCGTCCCGCGAGGCCGCCGGCGTCAACGGCGCCACCCTGCTGCTGGGGGCCGCCGCCCTGCTCTTTCTGCTGTGGGCGCGCGGTCCGCTGAAACGGCTGCTGGCGCGCACGCCGCTGCCGCCCATGCTGGCCGATCTGCTCGCCAAGGCCGGGCCGGTCCTGGCGGTAATCGGCACCACCGTGGCGGTGGCCGCCGGCGACCTGCAAAGCCAGGGCGTGGCGGTGGTCGGCGCCATCCCCGGCGGCCTGCCGGCGCTGTCGTTGCCGGCGTTCGACGCCGGGGTGTGGGGCCAGCTGGCGCTGCCGGCACTGCTGATCAGCCTGATCGGTTTCGTGGAGTCGGTATCGGTGGCGCAGACCCTGGCCGCCAAGCGGCGCCAACGGATCGACAGCAATGCCGAGCTGATCGGGCTGGGTGCCGCCAATCTGGCCTCCGGGGTGAGCGGCGGCTTCCCGGTCACCGGCGGGTTTTCCCGCTCGGTGGTCAATTTCGACGCCGGCGCCCGCAGCCCCATGGCCGGCGTGTTCACCGCCGGCGGCATCGCCCTCACGGCGCTGTTTTTCACCCCCTGGTTTTACTACCTGCCCAAGGCCACCCTGGCGGCGACCATTATCGTCGCGGTGCTGACCCTGGTGGACCTGGGCGCGCTGCGGCGCGCCTGGCGCTACTCCAAGGCGGATTTCACCGCCATGCTGGTGACCCTGGCCGGGGTGCTGCTGGCGGGGGTGGAGATCGGCGTGATCGCCGGGGTGGGCGCGGCGCTGGCGCTGCACCTGTGGCGCACCAGCCAGCCGCACATGGCGGAGCTAGGGCAGATGCCGGGCACCGAGCACTTCCGCAATGTGCGCCGCCACCCGGTGATCACCTCGCCCCGGGTGCTGTCGATCCGGGTGGATGAATCCCTCTACTTCGCCAACGCCCGGCGCACCGAGGACGCCATCTACGACATGGCGCTGAATTGCGACGGCCGCCGCCATGTGGTGCTGCTCTGCTCGGCGATCAACCACATCGACGCCAGCGCCCTGGACAGCCTGGAAAGCCTGAACCGGCGGCTGCTGGACGCCGGCGTCACCCTGCATCTGTCGGAGGTGAAGGGCCCGGTGATGGACCAGCTGAAACGCAGCGACTTCCTCGAACAGCTCAGTGGCGAGGTGTTCATGACCCACTACCAGGCGCTGGCAACGCTTGATCCGGGGACCAGCGAACGGGCCGCCGGCGACCGACCCCAAGCCTGAGGCGTGCCGCTACCAGAAATAGCGCAGGTAGTACCAGATCAGCGCGACCCACTCGCGCCAGATCACCGGCACCTGCGACAGCGCACCGGCGGAGGGCGCCCAGGCCGGCTTGGGCAGGGATTCCAGCGCCACCGCCTCGACCCGCAGCCCGTGGCGCTGGAAGCAGAGTATCGCGCGCGGCATATGGGCGCGGTCGGTGACTACCACCACCGACTTCACCCCCAGGGGCCGCAGCAGGGCGGCGGTGTTGCGGGCGTTTTCCCAGGTGCTGCGGCTGTTCGGTTCGATATGGGTGCGGGCCTCCGGCCAGACACGCAGCACTTCCTGCGCCATCATCGCCGCTTCGGAATCGTCCGGATCGGCGGGGGCGTGGTCCTCGGCGCCGCCGCTGAGCACGATCGGCAGATCGCGCTGCCAGGCCTCGCGCAGCCCGGCCTGGACCCGCCGCAGGCCGGTGGGGTTGAGCCGGTAGTCCTGACCGTCGCGCTGCCGGCCGGCGCCCAGCACCACCACCGCGCCCGGGCGCGCGCCGGGCTCCTTGGCCGGTAACGGCGGGTAGAACTGCCGCACCACCGCCGGCAGGGTGGCGCCGATCAGCACCAGTGCCAGGGCGGCGGTGATCAACATACCGCGCATCCGCTGTCTGCCCGCCTTATGCTCATGTATCCTATGCCCCTTCCACTTTTTTGTTCGTATTCCAGCAGCACCCGACATTAAGAGAGCCGATGGACGCACAGTATCGCCCCGACCAGGTAGAACAGGAAGCCCAGCAGTACTGGGAAAACGCCCGCAGCTTTAAGGTCACCGAGCAGCCCGGTAAAGAGACCTTCTATTGCCTGAGCATGTTCCCCTACCCGTCTGGCCGGCTACACATGGGCCACGTGCGCAACTACACCATCGGCGACGTGATCAGCCGCTATCAGCGCATGCTGGGCAAGAACGTGCTGCAGCCCATGGGCTGGGACGCCTTCGGCCTGCCGGCGGAAAACGCGGCGATCAAGAACGACACCGCGCCGGCGCCCTGGACCTACCAGAACATCGACTACATGCGCGGCCAGCTTAAGCGTCTGGGTTTCGGCTACGACTGGGACCGGGAGCTGGCCACCTGCACGCCGCAATACTACCGCTGGGAACAGTGGTTCTTCACCCAGCTGTTTGAAAAAGGCCTGGTGTACCGCAAGCAGTCCACGGTCAACTGGTGCCCCAACGACCAGACCGTGCTCGCCAACGAGCAGGTCATCGAAGGCTGCTGCTGGCGCTGCGACACCCCGGTGGAGCAGAAGGACATCCCCCAGTGGTTTATCAAAATCACGGATTACGCCGACGAACTGCTCAACGACCTGGACCAGTTGGACGGCTGGCCGGAGCAGGTCAAGGCGATGCAGAAAAACTGGATCGGCCGCTCCGAGGGCGTGGAACTGGACTTCTCCATCGAAGGTCCGCAGGGCAATGAGCTGCTGCGCGTCTACACCACCCGCCCGGATACCCTGATGGGGGTCAGCTACATGGCGGTGGCCGCCGGCCACCCGCTGGCCAAAGCGGCCGCCGAGCGCGACCCGGAAGTGGCCGCCTTCGTGGACCAGTGCCAGCACGCCGGCGTCGCCGAGGCGGACATCGCCACCATGGAGAAGAAAGGCATCTTCACCGGCGTGTACGCCCGGCACCCGATCACCGGCAAGGATGTGCCGGTGTGGGTGGCCAACTTCGTGCTGATGAGCTACGGCACCGGCGCGGTGATGGCGGTGCCCGCCCACGACCAGCGCGACTTCGAATTCGCCCACAAGTACGGTCTGCCGATCAATCAGGTGATCGAACCCGCCAACGGCGAGACCCTGGACCTGGACAACGAAGCCTTCACCGCCAAGGGCAAGCTGGTGAACAGCGGTGAATTCGACGGCCTGACCTCCGAGCAGGCGTTCGACGCCATCGCCGCCTGGCTGTCCGAGCGCGGCCTGGGCGAGAAAAAAGTGAACTACCGCCTGCGCGATTGGGGCGTGTCCCGGCAGCGCTACTGGGGCGCGCCGATCCCGATGCGCTCGCTGGAGGACGGCACCCAGGTGCCGGTGCCGGAAGACGAGCTGCCGGTGGTGTTGCCGGAGGACGTGCGCATGGACGGCGTCACCTCACCGATCAAGTCGGACCCGGAGTGGGCCAAAACCCAACACCAGGGCCAGCCCGCCTTCCGCGAGACCGACACCTTCGACACCTTCATGGAATCGAGCTGGTATTACGCCCGCTTTACCTGCCCGGACGAAGACCAGGCGATGCTGGACCCGGCCCGCGCCAATTACTGGCTGCCGGTGGACCAGTATGTGGGCGGCATCGAGCACGCCATCCTGCACCTGCTGTACGCGCGCTTCTTCCACAAGCTGCTGCGCGACGCCGGCCTGGTGGATTCCGACGAGCCGTTCAAGCGTCTGCTGTGCCAGGGCATGGTGCTCAAGGACGGCGCCAAGATGTCCAAGTCCAAGGGCAACACCGTGGACCCGCAGCAAATGATTGAGGAGTTCGGCGCCGACACCGTGCGCTTGTTCATGATGTTCGCGGCGCCGCCGGAGCAGTCCCTGGAATGGAACGATTCCGGCGTGGAAGGCGCCCACCGTTTCCTCAAACGGCTGTGGCGGCTGGTGGCGGAACACTTGGAAGGTGGCCCGGCGCCGGCGCTGGACCCGGCCGCCCTGGACGGCAGCGGCAAAACGCTGCGCCGCAAGACCCACGAAACCATCCAGAAGGTCAGCGATGACATCAGCCGCCGCTACACCTTCAACACCGCCATCGCCGCGGTGATGGAACTGAGCAACGAAGTCAGCCGCTCGTTCAACGAGGGCGGCGACGAAGGCCCGGCCCGGGCGGTGCGCCAGGAAGCCCTGGAAGCGGCGGTGCTGCTGCTGTCGCCGATCGTGCCCCACGCCGCCCATGCCCTGTGGCACGCCCTGGGCCATGACGAGGCGGTGATCGACGCCGCCTGGCCGGCGGTGGACGAGAGCGCCCTGGTCAAGGACACCCTGGAGATGGTGGTACAGGTGAACGGCAAAGTACGCGCCAAACTGACCGTGCCCGCCAGCGCCGACAAAGAGAGCGTGGAAGCGCTGGCCCGGGAAGAAGCCAATGTGGTGCGCTTCACCGAAGGCAAGACCATCCGCAAGGTGATCGTGGTGCCGGGCAAACTGGTTAATATTGTCGCCAACTGAACATTGATCGGAGACCGCCAGTGATACGTCACGCCCGAACCGCCCTGCTGCTCACCGCCGCCGCCCTGCTGCTGGCGGCCTGCTCCGGCTGGCAACTGCGCGGTCAGACCTCCACGCCGGAGCTGGAGTCGATCACCCTGGACGGCGCCAGCGCCCGGCTTCGCTACACCCTGGAGGACGAGCTGGAACCCAGCGGCGTGCTGATCCACGGCGAATCACAGAACATCGTGATGATTCTCGACGAACGCTGGGACAGCCGCACCGCGGCGGTGGACGCCCGCGGCCGCGCCGCCGAGCGCGAGCTGCGCTACGAGATCACCTGGCAACTGGTGGACCGCGACACCGAGGCGATGCTCAACCCGCCACGGCGTATTTCCGCCCTGCGCAGCTTCGCCTACTCACCGGATAACGTCACCGCCACCTCCGACGAGGAAGAGCTGGTGCGCGACGATCTCTACGAGGACGTGGCCTACCGGCTGATCAACCAGCTGGCCAACGCCGCCCGCAAAATCGACAGCCGGAACCGCTAGCCGCCATGCGCCTGCGTGTGGAGCAACTCGCCAAGCACCTGCAAAACGACCTGCTGCCGGTCTATCTGGTGGCCGGCGACGAGCCCCTGCAGCAGGACGAATGCCTGGACGCCCTGCGCGCCGCCGCCCGCCAGAAAGGCTTCGACGAGCGCCACCGTTTCAGCGCCGACACCGGCATTGACTGGAACGCCCTGCTCAATGAATCGCAAAGCCTGAGCCTGTTCGGCGGCCGCCGGATTCTGGAACTGGTGCTGCTGGAAAAGCGCCCGGACAAAGCCGGCAGCCAGATCCTGCGCGATCTGCTCGACCACCCCAACGACGACACCCTGATTCTGATCCGCTGCTCGCGGCTGGACCGCCGCAAGGACTGGAACAGCGCCTGGGTCAAGGCGGTGGAAAAGGTCGGCGCGGTGGTGGAGATCTGGCCGGTGGAAGGCAAGCAGCTGCAACACTGGCTGCGCGACCGGCTCGCCGCGCTCAAGTTGACCATCGACGACGACGCCCTGGAACTGCTGATCCAGCGCAGCGAAGGCAACCTGCTGGCCGCCGCCCAGGAAGTGGACAAGCTCGCCCTGCTGGCCACGGACGGCCGCGTCGACGCCGCCACCGTGCAGCAGGCGGTGGGCGATTCCAGCCGCTATACGCCGTTCGACCTCACCGACGCCACCAGCGGCGGCGACGCCAACCGGGCGCTGCGCATTCTGCGCACCCTGCGCGCCGAAGGCGTGGAAGCACCGGTGGTGCTGTGGGCCCTGGGCCGGGAAATCCGCGCCCTGGACGCGCTCGCCACCGGCGGCGCCCCGCCGCGCCTGCCGCCGCAGCGGCTGCGCGCTCTGCAGGCCCAGGCCGGGCGCATGCCGCCGCGCCAGCTGCACCAGTGCCAGGCGCTGGCGATCCGCGCCGACCAGGCCGTCAAAGGCATGGGGCCCGGTGATCCGTGGCAGTTTCTCGCCGGGCTGGTGCTGCGCCTGTGCGGCAAGCCGCTGCCGGCGATCCTGGAAAAGTAGCCGCCGCCTGTTTTGGCCCCTTCGCCCCCGGCGTCGGGCGACCGGCTTTGCTAGCCTTCGGCGTTGCGATTCCACCACGGGCAGGATAGCCATGGACAAGCACGCCCCGGACACCTCCTCGATTAGCTTTACCGCGCTTTATACCGGCCAGGTGTGGGTGCGCAACGGCCTGTCCGAGCCGTTCTTCCAGACCCGCTCGGGGGCGCTGCTGTACGGCGCCATGAGCCCCATGGAAGCGCTCGGCAAGCGGGTGCTGGGCGGCAATATCCGCACCTTCCTGCTGCAGCGCCACCATCTGATCGACGCCCGCCTGGAGGCGCTGATCGAGCAGCATCCGGATTTGCAGGTGGTGGAGATCGCCTGCGGCCTCTCACCGCGCGGCTGCCGCTTCCGGCAACGCTTTCCGTCGATCACCTACGTGGAGGCGGACCTGCCCGACATGGCCGACCGCAAACGCCGCCTGCTGGCCGCCAAGGGCTTTTTAAGCGCCACCCACCGCGTGGTGCCGGTGAACATTCTCGCCGAGGACGGCCCGGACAGCGTCGCCGCCCTGCTCGACGGCCTGGACCCGGCGCGGCCGGTGGCGGTGATCACCGAAGGGCTGATCAACTACTTCAGCCTGGACACGGTGACGCCGTTCTGGGGGCGGCTGGCCGCCGGCCTGCGGCGTTTTCCGCGCGGCGTGTATCTGAGCGACAACTACCCGCTGTACGCCAACATGCGCTTCCACCGCACGCTGAAAACCCTGGGCGGGTTGCTGGGCGCGATATCGCGCAGCCAGGTGGCGTTCCACTTCCGCTCCGACGCCGACACCGAGCGCCACTTCCTGAACCAGGGCTTCGACGCCCTCACCGTCCACGACCCGGCGGATTTCTACACCGCCCTGCCCATCCCCCGCACCCGCGGCACCCCCATGGTGCGCGTGCTCGAAGCTTCCGTCTCCTGAAAGCGCTGGTTTCGCCCGGGGCCGGGAAACGCCTATACTAGGCGCCTTCCGATTCTTTTCCGGTCAAACATTTTTCGGTCAGACAATGGGCATCGCAGAGAACATGGACATCCAGCAGTACATGGCGACCGTGGGCGAACAGGCCCGCGGCGCGTCCCGGGCCATGGCCCGGGCCACCGCCGGCGACAAGAACGCCGCCCTGAGCGCCATCGCCGGCGCGCTGCGCGCGCACCGCAGCGCCATCCTCGACGCCAACCAGCGTGATCTGGCGCGCGGCCGGGACAGCGGCCTGGACGCGGCGCTGCTGGACCGCCTGGAACTGACCCCGGAGCGCTTCGACGGCATGGTGGAAGGCCTCGAGCAGGTGATCGCCCTAGCCGACCCGGTGGGCGGCATCACCGATCTGAACTACCGGCCCTCGGGCATCCAGGTGGGCAAGATGCGCGTGCCGCTGGGCGTGATCGGCATCATTTACGAGTCGCGCCCCAACGTCACCATCGACGCGGCGGCGCTGTGCCTGAAGTCCGGCAACGCGGCGATTCTGCGCGGCGGCTCCGAGGCCATCGATTCCAACCAGGCGATCGCCGAGTGCCTGCGCATCGGCCTGCGCGAGGCCGGCCTGCCGGAAACCGCCGTGCAGGTGATCGAGACCACCGACCGCGCCGCCGTGGGCGAGCTGATCACCCACCCCGAGTGGGTGGACGTGATCGTGCCGCGCGGCGGCAAGGGCCTGATCGAACGCATCAGCAACGACGCCCGGGTGCCGGTGATCAAGCATCTGGACGGCAACTGCCACGTCTACATCGACGCCCAGGCGGACGCCGGCAAGGCGATCAAGGTGGCCTACAACGCCAAGACCCAGCGCTACGGCACCTGCAACACCATGGAAACGCTGCTGGTGCACGCCGGCATCGCCGAGCGGGTGCTGCCGGAGCTGGCCGCCCAGTATCAGGCCGCCGGCGTGGAGCTGCGCGGTTGCGAGCGCAGCCGGGCGCTGCTCGACGGCATCGGCGAAGCCACCGAAACCGACTGGGCCGAGGAATACCTGGCGCCGGTGCTGGCGATCAAGCTGGTGGACGGCCTGGACGAGGCGCTGGAGCACATCCACCGCTACAGTTCCGGGCACACCGAGTCGATCATCACCGAAAACTACACCCTGGCGCGGCGGTTTCTCGCCGAGGTGGATTCCAGCTCGGTGATGGTCAACGCCTCCACCCGTTTCGCCGACGGCTTCGAGTACGGCCTGGGCGCGGAGATCGGCATCTCCACGGACAAGCTCCACGCCCGCGGGCCGGTGGGCCTGGAAGGGCTCACCAGCCAGAAGTGGGTGGTGCTCGGGGACGGGCATGTTCGGACGTGATACCGCGTCCGACCTTCCTTTTATCCTGTTCGGCGGTACTTTCGACCCGATTCACCGTGCCCATCTGCGGGCCGCCCTGGCGGTATCCCGGGCGCTCGGCGATGCGCCGGTGCATCTGTTGCCCAACGCGGTGCCGCCGCACCGGCCCCAGCCCCTGGCCACCGGCGAGCAGCGGCTGGCCATGGTGCGCCGCGCCTGCGCCGGGCACAAACAGCTGGTCGCCGACGACTGGGAGTTGCGACACCCCAGCGGGCCGTCCTACACGCTGGCCACCCTGAAGCACTACAAACGGCTGATCGGCGCGCGCCCTCTGGTGTTCGTGGTGGGCGCGGACAGCTTCGCCGGTCTGCATCGCTGGCACCGTTGGCGGGAATTTCCCGCCCTCTGCCATCTGGCGGTGGTGCCACGCCCGCACAGCCCGCCGGCGCCGCTGTCGGTGCAGCGCGCCTTCCCGGCGGCGCCGGCGGCGCTGCTGCGCCGGCGGCCGGCGGGGCGGCGCCTGATGCTGCGCCGCCCGGAAATGGCGGTGGCCGCCACCGATATCCGCCGTGCTCTGCAGCACGATGGCGCCGATTATCACCTGACACCGGCGGTGCTGGCCCATATCCGACGCCTGGGCCTGTATAATGCCGACACCGTTCACCCAACCCGTCACGCACACAACGAGGCCCCATGAGTTCTCAACCCCCTTTGCTGGATCTGGTAATCGACGCTCTGGAAGAAATGAAAGCCAAGAACATTACCAGCCTGGATGTGCGCGCCGTCACCAGCGTCGCCGACGACATGGTGATCGCCAGCGGCACCTCCAGCCGCCACGTCAAAGCCCTGGCGGATTCGGTGATGGAAAAGGCCAAAAAGTCCGGCTATAAGCCCCTGGGCACCGAGGGCGAGCGCGGCGCGGAGTGGATCCTGGTGGATCTGGGCGACGTGGTGGTGCATCTGATGCTGCCGGCGACCCGGGAGTTTTATGATCTGGAGCGCCTCTGGCAGAATCCGGCGCACCATCCGGACCGGTCGCCGCAAAGCGACTGACCCTTTGCCATTCACTTGCGCGGCGGGTGTGTTGTTTGCGTATTCATCTTCTGGCTGTCGGCGGCAAAATGCCCTCCTGGGTGGTTCAGGGCTTCGGCGAGTATCAAAAAAGGATGCCGCCGGACATGCGCCTGGAACTCGAGGAGATTCCGCTGCCTAAGAGAAGCAAGGGGGACACCGCCGCCCTGGTGCGCGCCGAAGGCGAAGCACTGGAGAAGCGGCTGACGAAATACCCCGGTGCCCATCAGGTGGCGCTCGAAGTGGGCGGCCGCGCGCTCTCCACCGAGCAGCTCAGCGAGCGCCTTGGTACCCTGAAGGATCTGGGCCAGGATCTGGTGGTGCTGGTGGGCGGGCCGGACGGTCTCTGCCCGCGGGTGTCCGCCGCCGCCCATGAGCGCTGGTCTCTGTCACCGCTGACCCTGCCGCATCCGCTGGTGCGGGTTCTGCTCGCCGAGCAGTTGTATCGCGGCTGGACGCTGCTCGCCGGCCATCCGTATCATCGCTGAACCACCGACTATCAGGGCCCAATGCGCCGACCTCTGACCCTAAAAGACCACCACCACGAGCAGCGGATTTTCAGCTTTCGGCTGCTGGTGAGCGCCATTCTGGTCACCCTGCTGACCGTGGGGCTGGTGGGGCGCATGGCCTGGCTGCAGATTTTCCAGCACAGCCGCTATACCACGCTCAGCGATGAAAACCGGGTGCAGACCCAGGCGGTGCCGCCGCCGCGCGGCCTGATCACCGACCGCAACGGCGAGATTCTGGCCGCCAACCGGCCGGACTTCACCGTGGAGGTGATCGTCGAGCAGATTCCCGACCTGCAGCGCACCCTGCGCGAGATCCACCAGCTGGTGCCGCTGGAAAGCGACGACATCGAACGCTTCAACAAGCGTCTGCAGGGGCCGCGCCGGCCCTGGGACCCGATCCCGCTGCGCGGGCGCCTCAGCGAGGACGAAATCGCCCGCATCACCGTGAACCAGCACCGGCTGCCGGGCGTGCGCGTGGCCGCCAACCCGGTGCGCCACTACCCCCACGGCAAGCTGTTTTCCCATGTGCTGGGCTACGTGAACCGGCTCAACGCGGAAGACCTGGACGGCATGACCCTCACCGAGCAAGGCGATTACGCCGGCACCCACTACTACGGGCGCAGCGGTGTGGAGCGCTACTACGAGAACCGCCTGCACGGCCAGGTGGGTTACCGTCAGGTGGAAACCAACGCCCGCGGCCGGATACTGCGCGTGCTGGAGCAGAAGCCGCCGGTGCCCGGTGAAAACCTGCGCCTGACCCTGGATATGGACGTGCAGCGTGCCGCCGACGAAGCCCTCGGCGACCGGCGCGGCGCGGTGGTGGCCATCGACCCCCGCGACGGCAGCGTGCTGGCGTTCGTCAGCCGCCCGGTGTTCGACCCCAACCTGTTCGTCAACGGCATCTCCCACCAGGACTACGCCCGCTACCGGGAAGACCTGGACAACCCGCTGTTCAACCGGGCGCTGCAGGGCCGCTACCCGCCCGGCTCCACGGTGAAGCCGTTTATCGGGCTGGCGGGCCTGGATGCCGGGGTCACCGACTGGCAGCGCACCATCTTCGACCCCGGCTACTACCAGCTGGAGGACAACCCGCACCGTTACCGGGACTGGAAGCGCTGGGGCCACGGCCATGTGGATATGAACAAGGCGGTGGTGCAATCCTGCGACACCTACTTCTATGACCTGGGCTTCAAGCTGGGTATTTCCCGCATGCACGATTTCCTCAGCGACTTTTCGCTGGGCCAGCCCACCGGCATCGACCTGTTCAACGAGTCCTCCGGGCTGCTGCCGTCCAAGGAGTGGAAGCGCGCGGCGCGCGGCGCCACCTGGTACCACGGCGATACCATCAACGCCAGCATCGGCCAGGGCTTCATGCTCGCCACGCCGTTGCAGCTGGCCACCGCCACGGCGATTCTCGCCCATCACGGCAAGCAGGTGACGCCCACCCTGGCCGCCGACGCCCTGCGCGTGCCGCCGCGGCCGGACGTCACGCTGCGCCATTCGGAAAACTGGCAGCGCATGGAGGACACCATGGCCGAGGTGGTCCATGGCGAGCGCGGCACCGCCAAGGTCATGGCCGAAGGGGCGCCCTACCGGATGGGCGCCAAGACCGGCACCTCCCAGGTGTTCTCGGTGGGCCAGGAAGAGACCTACAACGAGGACGAACTGGCCGAGCGGCTGCTCGACCACGCCCTGATCATCGCCTTCGCGCCGGTGGAAGAGCCCGCCATCGCGGTGGCGGTGCTGGTGGAAAACGGCCGCCACGGCGGCTCCACCGCCGGCCCGGTGGCGCGCCAGGTAATGGACGCCTGGCTGCTCGACGACAACGGCGAGCTGGCGGTGCCGCCGCCGCTGAACCGCACCCCGCAAACGCAAACCGCCGGCACGACCCCGGGAGGCACCCCATGAGCGTACGGGAATACCAACGGCAGATGCCCCTGGGCGGCGGTCTCGGCACCAAGCTGTCGGCGCGCCTGCACCTGGACGCGCCGTTGCTGACGGCACTGTTGCTTCTGGTGCTGGGCGGGCTCGCCGTGCTCTACAGCGCCGGCGGCGGCGACCTGAACCTGGTGGTGCGCCAGTCGATCCGGTTGGGCGCGGGCTTTCTGGTGCTGCTGGTGCTGGCGCAGATCCCGCCGCGCAGTTACCGCTTCTGGACCCCGGTGATCTACGCCATCGGCGTAATCCTGCTGGCCCTGGTGGTGCTGGTCGGCACCGAGGCCAAGGGCGCCACCCGCTGGCTGACGCTGCCGGGCATCGGCCGTTTCCAGCCCGCCGAGCTGATGAAACTCGCGGTGCCGGCGATGGTGGCGTGGTTCTTCAGCGAACGGAACCTGCCGCCCAACAAGCTGGACGTGCTGGCGGCGCTGGGGCTGATTTTCCTGCCGGTGGTGATGATCGCGGTGCAGCCGGACCTGGGCACCTCGATCCTGATTGCCGCCGCCGGCCTGGTGGTGCTGTTCATGGCCGGCCTGTCCTGGCGGCTGATCAGCCTGGCGGTGCTGGTGCTGGTGATCGCCGCGCCGCTGATGTATTTCTTCGTCCTGCACGACTACCAGCGCAGCCGGGTGGACACCTTTCTCAACCCGGAGGCGGACCCGCGCGGCGCCGGCTGGAACATTATCCAGTCGAAGACCGCCATCGGCTCCGGCGGCGTCACCGGCAAGGGCTGGCTGGACGGCACCCAGTCGCGGCTGGATTTTCTGCCCGAATCGTCCACCGACTTCATTCTCGCCGTGCTCGGCGAGGAGTTCGGCCTGATCGGCTTCGTGCTGCTGATCTCGATCTATCTGGTGATCGTCGGGCGCGGCTTTTTTATCAGCTGGCAGGCCCAGGAGACCTTCTCGCGGCTGCTGGCGGCGGCGCTGACAATGACGTTTTTTATTTATATTTTTGTGAACGTCGGCATGGTGTCCGGACTCTTACCGGTGGTGGGCGTACCCTTACCCCTGGTGAGCTATGGTGGCACCTCGATCGTAACCCTGATGGCCAGCTTCGGCATGCTGATGTCGATTCACACCCATCGCCGTCTGATGACGTATTAAAGGAGAGAGTTGGTGAAAAAAGGATTGTCGGTTGTACTGCGGGCGACCCTGGCGGGCGTCCTGCTCAACGGTGCCGCCCTGGCCGAGACCACCAAAACCAGCAATTACGCGGAACATCCGGAAGCCGGCGCGGTGATCGAGGCGCTCGGCGAACGGGGTTTCGATACCGACCGGGTGCGCCGCCTGCTGGCCGACGCCAAACGCCAGGACAGCATTCTGGAAGCCATCGCCCGGCCGGCGGAGAAATCCCTTACCTGGGCCGAGTACAGCCGCATCTTTCTGACCGATACCCGGGTGGAACAGGGGGTCCAGTTCGCCCGCGAACACGCCGACACCCTGGCCCGCGCCGAGCAGAAATACGATGTGCCCCGCGAGATCATTCTCGCCATTATCGGCGTGGAAACCAGCTACGGCCGCAACAAAGGCCGCTACCGGGTGCTCGACGCCCTGGCCACGCTGGGCTTCGACTATCCGCCGCGGGCGTCGTTTTTCCGCAAGCAGTTGGTGGCGCTGTTCGAAATGGAGCGCGACGCGCACATCGACGCCAGCACCATCACCGGCTCCTACGCCGGCGCCATGGGCTTCCCGCAGTTTATTCCCACCAGCTACCAGGCCTACGCCGTGGATTTCGACGGCGATGACGTGATCGACCTGGTCAACAGCCCGGCGGACGCCATCGGCAGCGTGGCCAGCTACTTCGCCGCGCACAAGTGGCAGCCCGGCCTGCCGGTGGCCGCCCGCGCCCGCGTTGACGGCGACGACTACGACGCGCTGGTGAAAAAGGGTTACAAGCCGGGCTTTACGCTGGCGCAGGCCCGGAAGAACGGCGTAGTGGCAGTATCCTGCGAGGGTGATAGCCTGAGCAGCGACTACTGTTTCGACCTGCCGGCCGACACCTCCGTGGCGATGCTCGACCTGATCGGCGACGATGGCCACGAGTTCTGGCTGGTAAGCGACAACTTTTATGTCATTACCCGTTATAACCACAGCGAACTGTACGCCATGGCGGTATTGCAACTGTCCCACCGTATCGCCGATGCCCTGGAGGCCCGATCTCTGTGATTAGAGCGCTTTTTATCGTCACCACGGCTCTCGCCCTGGGCGCCTGCGCCACCGCGCCGGCGCCCACCGAGCCCCCCGCCCAGACGCCGAAGCCGGCCGACGGCGCGCCCGGCTCCGACCGCTACGAGCACAAGGTGGATTCCGGACCCGAGCAGCGCCCGGACGTGGAAAGCCAACCCGAGCCGGTGCCGAAAGAGGAGCCGCTGAGCGCCTACGGCAACCCCAAGACCTACAGCGTCTGGGGCAAGACCTACCAGGTAATGGAATCCGCCGCCGGCTATGAAGAAGAGGGCCTGGCCTCCTGGTACGGGCGCAAGTTCCACGGCTACCGCACCTCCAGCGGTGAGCCGTTCGATATGTACCGATTCACCGCCGCCCACCGGACCCTGCCGCTGCCCACCTACGCCCGGGTCACCAACCTGGACAACGGCAAAAGCCTGGTGGTGCGCGTCAACGACCGTGGCCCGTTCCATTCCGAGCGCATTATCGACTTGTCCTGGGCGGCGGCGGCGCGGCTCGGCATCGAGGGTAAGGGCACCGGCCGCGTGCGGGTGGAAGCCCTGACCGTGCGCGAGAAGGTCAAGCCCAGCCGCGAAGGCACGGTGCCCACCGCCGTGCGCGCCGCCGTGGACAGCCCGCCGCCGGACACGGCCAAGGCCGCCGAGGGCGACGAACTGTACCTGCAGGCGGGCGCCTTCCAGGCCCTGGACAGCGCCCGCAACCTGGAGCGTGCCCTGCGCGACGAACTGAAACTGCCGGTGTCCGTGCGACAGCCGGAAAGCAGTGCCCTGTACAAAGTATGGCTGGGCCCGTTTGCCAGCAACGAGGCCCGCGACCGGGCCCGCCAGGCGATACGCCAGGCGGGCTTTACCCCACCCATCCCCGTGAACTGATCCGCCCGTAAGGCTGAAATGATGACTCAATACCTTTCCCCGCAAACCCTGCTGTTCCGGGTGTTCATCTGTCTCTCCCTGCTCACCCTGGCGCCGCTGAGCGCCGCCAACGGCCTGATACCCCGCGCCCCCGACGTGGACGCGCGCGGCTATCTGTTGATGGACGCCAAAAGCGGCCAGGTGATCGTCGAGCACAACGCCGAGCAGGAGCTGCCGCCGGCCAGTCTCACCAAAATGATGACCGCCTATCTGGTGGAAAAGGAGATCGCCGCCGGCAATATCACCGAACAGGAGATGGTGCCGATCAGCGTCAAGGCGTGGCGCATGGGCGGCTCGCGCATGTTCATTCAGGAAGGCACCCGGGTATCGGTGCAGGATTTGCTGAAAGGCGTGGTGATCCAATCCGGCAATGACGCCAGCGTCGCCCTGGCCGAGTACGTGGCCGGCTCCGAGGAAGCCTTCGCCGACCTGATGAACAACCAGGCCCGCGAACTGGGCATGGACGACACCCACTTCATGAACGCCACCGGCTGGCCGGCGGAGAACCACTACACCACCGCCCACGACCTGGCGATTCTGGCGCGGGCGATCATCCGTGACTTCCCGGAACACTATGATCTCTACGCCCAGAAGGAATTCACCTACAACGGCATCACCCAGCACAACCGCAACCTGCTGCTGTGGCGGGACGACAGCGTCGACGGCCTGAAAACCGGCCACACCGAGGAAGCCGGCTACTGCCTGGTGTCCTCCGCCAAGCAGGACGGCATGCGCCTGATCGCGGTGGTGATGGGCACCGATTCCGAGGCGGCGCGGGCGCGCGAATCCCAGAAGCTGCTGAGCTACGGCTTCCGCTTCTACGAGACCTATGAAGGCTACGGCGCCGGCGACGTGCTCGACACGCCGGCGGTATGGATGGGCGCCGCCAATCAGGTGCGTCTGGGTCTGGAAGAGGACCTGATTCTCACCGTGCCCAAGGACAGCCAGGACCAGCTGAAGGCGTCCATGTCGATCCGGCCGGAGCTGCGCGCGCCGATCCGCGAAGGCGAACAGTACGGCACCCTGACGGTCACCCTGGCCGACGAGACCGTGGCGCAGCGCCCGCTGGTGGCGCTGGAAAACGTGGAAGAAGCCGGCTTCTTTGCCAAGATCTGGGACCACGTCGTATTGTTCTTTAAAGGATTGTTCAGCTAGAGGCCGCTCATGGCGAACGGCAAGGTCTACCTTAACGGCGAATTCCTGGACCCGGAGCGGGCCCGTATTTCGCCCATGGACCGGGGCTTTCTGTTCGCCGACGGCGTCTACGAGGTGATCCCCGCCTTCAACGGCGTGCTGTTCCGCCTCGACGCTCACCTGCAGCGCCTGGAACGGTCGCTGGCGGAAGTGTCCATCGCCAACCCCCACGACCGGGCCGGATGGCGGCGGCTCTGCGAGGAGATGGTGGCCGCCAATGGCGGCGGCAATCTGTCCGTGTATCTGCAGATCACCCGGGGCGTGGCCGACAAGCGCGACCACGCCTTTCCGGATCCGCCGGTGGCGCCCACCGTGTTTCTTACCAGCGCGCCGATCCCGGTGCCCGCCGCCGACAGCCTGCACCAGACCCGGGGCGCGGCGGCCATCACCCTGGCGGACACCCGCTGGGCGCGCTGCGACATCAAGTCGATTTCGCTGCTGCCCAATATCCTGCTGCGCCAGCAGGCGGTGGCGTCCGGCGCCGTGGAAGCGGTGCTGCTGCGCGAGGGCCTGGTCACCGAAGGCGCCGCCAGCAACGTGTTCACGGTGCATAACGGCGAGGTGAGCACGCCGCCGCACAGCGCCCGCATTCTGGGCGGCATCACCCGCGACCTGGTGGTGGAGCTGTGCCGCGAGCACGGCATCCCGGTGGTGGAGCGGGAGATTCCCGAAGCGCGGCTCCACGACGCCGACGAAATCTGGGTGAGCAGCTCCACCAAGGATGTGGTGCCGATCACCCGCCTGAACGACCGCCCGGTGGGCGACGGCCGGCCCGGTGCCACTTGGAAAACGCTGTCGCGCCACTATATTCAGTTCAAGCGCCGCCTTTGCGGCCTGGACTGAGACACTGAACGAAAGAGAGACCGACCATGGCGATCCGCGAAGACCTGTGGGACTTTCCCCACGACATGCAGCTCAAGGTCATGGGCGCCGCCGATGCGCCCCTGGAAGACGCGGTGGCGGACATCCTGGAGCAGCATGTGGCGGATTTCGACCGCCACGCCCACCTGAGCAGCCGCCCCAGCACCAAGGGCAACTTCGTGTCGATCACCGCCAGCGTGACGCTGCGCCACCGCGAACAGGTGGAAAGCATCTACCGGGATCTGGATGCCTGCCCGCACGTCAAAATCACCCTCTGAGCCGGCGCCCGCCATGCCCACCACGCCGGTCACCGTGCGTCATTTCCCCAGAGTGGACTACCCGTCCTGCTGGCAGGCAATGAAGGATTTTACCGAGCAGCGCGACGCGCACACCGGCGACGAACTCTGGGTGCTGGAGCACCCGCCGGTTTATACCCTGGGCCAGGCCGGCAAACCGGAGCACATCCTCGACCCCGGCGACATCCCGGTGGTGCACAGTGACCGGGGCGGCCAGGTGACCTACCACGGCCCCGGGCAGACGGTGGTCTACCTGCTGCTGGACGTGCGCCGGCTGGGCCTGGGCGCCCGCGCCGTGGTCACCGCCATTGAGGACAGCGTGGTGGAATACCTGCGCGACCAGGGTCTGGACGCGGAGAACCGGCCCGGCGCCCCCGGCGTCTATGTGGCCGGCGCCAAGATCGCCTCGCTGGGGCTGCGCATCCGCCAGCGCGGCAGCTACCACGGCCTGTCGCTCAACCGCGAGCCGGACCCGGCGCCCTGGCGACGCATCAACCCCTGCGGCTACGCCGGGCAGCCGGTCACCAGCCTGGCCGCCGAAGGCGTGACGGTGTCCCGCCAGGCGCTGGAGCAGGATCTGGTTACCATTCTGTCGCGCCGGCTGGGGCTCACCCCCCGGACAGCCCCGCCGCCGGACTGGTACACTCCATTGCAGAGCCCACAAGGCAGATAACTTCGAGAGACGTTCCCATGAGCGAAGCCCAGGCCGACCGCCCGGTGAAAGCGAAGGTTAAAGTCGGCGACAAACTACGCGGCGCCGACAAGGTCCGCACCATTCCGCTGGTCAATGAAGTCCGCCCGGCCCGCGAGCGCAAACCGGACTGGATCCGCGTGCGGGTACCCGCCAACGGCGAGATCCAGCGCATCAAATCGATGCTGCGCAAGCAGAAGCTGCACACCGTGTGCGAGGAAGCGGCCTGCCCCAACCTGCCGGAATGCTTCGGCGGCGGCACCGCCACCTTCATGATCATGGGCGACATATGCACGCGCCGCTGCTCGTTCTGCGACGTGGGCTTCGGCCGCCCCAACGGGCTGGATCCGGATGAGCCCAAGCATCTGGCGGAATCGGTGGCCGACCTGGGGCTCAAGTACGTGGTGATCACCTCGGTGGACCGGGACGACCTGCCCGACGGCGGCGCCGCCCACTTCGCCGAGTGCATCCGCGAAGTGCGCGCCCTGAGCCCGGACACCAAGGTGGAAATCCTGACCCCGGATTTCCGGCCCTGCCTGGACGACGCCCTGGACATTCTCGACGCCACTCCGCCGGACGTGTTCAACCACAACATCGAAACGGTGCCGCACCTGTACAAAAAAGCCCGGCCCGGCGCCCGCTACCAGCATTCCCTGGACCTGCTGCGGCGCTTCGGCGAGCGGCGTCCGGACGTGCCCACCAAGTCCGGCATCATGGTGGGCCTGGGCGAGACCAACGATCAGGTGCTGGAAACGCTGCGCGACCTGCGCGACCACGGCGTCGACATGATCACCATCGGCCAGTACCTGCAGCCCAGCAAATTCCACGCGCCGGTGGAGCGCTATGTGCACCCGGACGACTTCAAGATGTTCGCCGTGGAAGGCCGCAAGATGGGCTTCACCTCGGTGGCCTCCGGCCCCATGGTGCGCAGCTCCTACCACGCCGACCTGCAGCACAAGGGCATCGACGTCGGCGACCCGGAGAACCTGGCCCGCGAGCTCTAACCAACTTGTAGGAGCGGGCCTCGCCCGCGAAAGGCGGGTCAGCCCAGCGTCACGAACGGCACGATGGTGAGCATAAGCACGGCAATGGCGGCAACCAGGAACGCCAGCGCCCGCAGCGGCCGGGCGCGCAGGTTGCGCCACACGGTGGTGGGTTCGCCGCGCCGGTGCGCCTGTTCGAAGGCGGCGCGCTGTTGCTCAAGACGGCGCCGCTGATAGTCCGCCAGCAGCGGCCGGGCCCGCTCCCAATCCTGATCGTCGCTCAGCCAGATGCCGCCGGCGGAGACGCCCCAGACGCTGGGTTCGGTCTGGTAATGGGGGATGCCGTGCTGATCCAGCAGCGCACAAATTTCATCGCGCTCGTCGTCGGGTACCCGGCGCAGGTTAAGCAACAATTTCGACATCCAGGTTTCCTCTTTGGGCAGGTGGACGAACGGCGCCGCCACTATAGCAAACCCCGGCGGCGAACCCCGCCCCGTGGCGCGCTGGAAGAATTTACAATTACCCCACCATCGCCCTCCTGACCGCCCCCGGCTTTTCCTTTACGCTAGTGTTCACTAACCCGTTGGACCCTAAACAGGGAGAGTTCCGGACTTATGCGGCTTGCCGTTCGTGTTCTGTCGATTGTTGTCGCCGCCACCCTCCTGACCGCCCCCGCCGGCGCCGAAGACTGGCCGGACCGGATCATGGAGCGCATGGAAGCGCTGCAACTGCCGGATGAAGCCCTGGCCCTCGCCGCCGTGCCCCTGGACGGCCCGGGCGAGGCGCGCTTCGTCAACGCGGACCGGGTGATGAACCCGGGCTCCACCATGAAGCTGCTGACCACCTACGCGGCGCTGGAGCTGCTCGGCCCCAGCTTCAAATGGCACACCCGCGTTTACACCAACGGGGAATTGAACGGCGACGTGCTCGAGGGCGACCTGTTTCTGGTCGGCGCCGGTGACCCCAAGCTCACCGAGGAGCGCCTCTGGCAGCTGCTGCGCGACCTGCGCGCCTACGGCATCCGTCAGGTCCAGGGCGACCTGGTGCTGGACGATTCCTACTTCCGGCTGCCCCACGGCCAGCCGCATTTCGACGACGACGGCGACAACCCCCACGCTCCTTTCCTGGTGGAGCCCCACGCCCTGCTCACCAACCTGAACGTGTTCCACTTTCAGTTCGCCGCCCGCAAGGACGGCGTCAGCGCCTGGGTGGACCCGGTCGCCGACGCCATCACACTGGACAATCAGATCACCCTGACCAGCGGCGGCCGCTGCCCCTCCGGCCGCCGTCTCAAGGTGGAACCCAGCTACCAGGACAACGGCCGTATCACCGTCACGGTCTCCGGCTCGCTGCCGCCGGGCTGCCGGGCCGGCAACTATCTGTCGCTGATGAGCCAGGAAACCTACACCGCCGCCATTATTCGCGGCCTGTGGAAACAGCTGGGCGGCACCATCACCGGCGCCACCCGTTTCGACCGCCTGCCGGCGGGCGTCGACCTGCTCGCCACCACCTCATCGCCGGACCTGGTCACCATGGTCCGCGACATCAACAAGTGGAGCAGCAACGTGATGGCGCGCCAGCTCTACCTGACCATCGGCGCCGAACACCGGCTGGCGGAAGACCGCGACGACCTGGCCGCCGCCGAGCGCACCATCAAGGACTGGATGGCGCTGAAAGGCATGGATCCACGCGCGGTGGTGCTGGACAACGGCGCCGGCCTGTCCCGCGACGCGCGCATGAGCCCCATGGAACAGATCAAGATGCTGCAGCAAGCCTGGCGCAGCCCGTTCGCCGCCGAGCTGATCGCCTCGCTGCCGCTGGTGGCCATGGACGGCACCATGCACAACCGGCTGCGTGACACCGGCCTGCGCGGCGAAGGCCACATCAAAACCGGCTCGCTGACCAATGTGCGCGCGGTGGCCGGCTTCACCCGCGACAGCAACAACACCACCTGGGCGGTGTCCGCCATCGTTAACACACCGTCGGCCTGGAAAAGCCAGGCGGTACTCGACGACGTGCTGGAAGCGGTGCACCGCCTGCCCGGCACCCAGGCCGCGGCGGTGACCCGGAACGAAGCCGGCACCTCCGGCGCCGGGGGCTGACGGCCGGAGCGCCCCACCTTGACGGTAAAGCAGGCCGCCCGATGCTATGCTCTGCGCTGCATTCATCACCCTTACCGTATCGGGGAAGCTCAATGATCATCGTCCACCATCTGGAAAAATCCCGCTCGCAACGCATCGTCTGGCTGCTCGAGGAACTCGGCGTTCCCTACGAGATCGAGCACTACAAGCGCGATCCCAACACCATGCTGGCCCCCGAGTCGTTGCGCCGGGTGCACCCCCTGGGCAAGTCGCCGGTGATCACCGACGGCGACACCGTGGTGGCGGAATCCGGCGCCATTATCGAGTACCTGGTGGAAAAGCACGGCGGTGGCCGCCTCAAGCCCGCCGTGGACGACCCCAACTGGCTGAACTACCAATACTGGCTGCACTACGCGGAAGGCTCGCTGATGCCGCTGATGGTCATGAAGCTGATCTTCAGCCGGGTGCCCAAGGCGCCGATGCCGTTCTTCGCCAAGCCGATCGCCAAGAAAATCAGCGGCGGCATGGTGGGCGGCTTCGTGCAGCCGCGCATTGAAGAGCAGCTGCGCCTGGTGGAAAGCCACCTCGCCAGCCACACCTGGTTCGCCGGCGAGGCACTGACCGCCGCCGACGTGCAGATGAGTTTCCCGCTGCAGGCCGCCGGCGCCCGCGCCAACCTGGACGCCCTGCCGCACATCCGCGACTTTATCCAGCGCGTGGAAGCCCGCCCGGCCTATCAGCGCGGCATCGAACGCACCGGCCCGCTGGAACTGCTCGGCTGAACCCTTTCCCCCTCCCTTTTCGGCCCCGGGGCGCACCGCATCGCCGCGAACTGTGACCCGGGTCCGCTTTCCACTAAAGTCCAATGACGCTAATTGCATAGGTCGTTATTCTTACAAGCATTAACAGTAAGTTACTGTTTTAAGGGCCCCGGCTGCCCTATTCTCGAATGCAAAAAATGGCTTGGCATCAAGCTTTCAGCTGACTCACTGGTCTGGGGAAACATGATTCTGCTGTACTTTCTAATCGCTCTGGGGGTGGTCTTCCTGATCGCGGAAGGGGTGCAACGCTACCTGGCTCGCCGCCGGGACTGAGCCCTTCTTCACGGTTAAACACTGTTAAAGCTGTGAACCGGTTCACGCAGCGCGGTCTATACTGATACTTCTTAATTGATGTCAGGGAGACCAAATATGAAAAAGGCCCTTTCCGTTCTTACGCTTGGCGCGCTGTTCGCACTGGCCGGCTGCCAGACCGCCCCCGAGCCGCAACCGGATCCCAAAGCCAGCAAAACGGTGTACCAGGGCGTGCTGCCCTGCGCGGACTGCTCCGGGATCCAGACCACCCTGACGCTGTACCGGGATGAGGCGGACCAACCGTCACGCTTTGAACTGCGCCAGAAGTTTCTGGACGGCGCCAAGGCCGGCGGCAGTGACGTGGACCGCGGCAACTGGATCGCCGAGCGGCAATCCGTGGACGGCAAGTCCTACCCGCTGTTCATCCTCAATCCCACTGATCCGTCCGAGCAGTTCCGTTTTCTGCAGAAAGCCACCAATGCGGTGGAAATGCTGAACGCCGACGGCAAGCCGATCGAGTCCGACTTCAACTACACGCTGATCCAGCGCTAAGGACTCTGGAATCCTGCGGGGCAACCTTTGCCGGCCGGCAAAGCCGGCCTTTCGCTTGCAAGGCAAGCTCCCACAAGCGCGGGTCCCACCGGATCCGCCGCCTGAAATGTAAATAGGAATGACTTGCATTCAGGCCGCGAGATGCTAGACTCCGGCTCTCTGGCGATATCGCCCTTTTTCTGCCCTTTTTCCCGTGATGGCGGTATGCGCCCGCCAACAGGAGTCCGGACATGATGTCTTCCTTGCAGCTTCAACTCCCCGAGTGGTTTGTCGCCGGCGGCGTCGCCATGTGGCTTTTGGCGGTGCTGTCGGTGGTGGCCCTCGCCACGCTGCTCACCAAGATGCTCCAGTTCGCCCGCCTGCGGCCGGTGGCCAGCAAACAGGCCGACGCCCTGCTGGAAAGCCTGGAGCGGGGCGACGCGCCGGCCGTCGGTGACGCCGGGCGTTCGCCGGTGGATCAGGTGGTGTTGAGCGCCTGGCACAACCGCGCCATGGACGCGGACAGCTGGGAAGAGGACAGCCTGAGGCGCGGCCGCGAGGCGCTGGAAGACATGCGCGGCGGCCTGCGCACCCTGGAAGTGATCAGTGCGCTGTCGCCGCTGATCGGCCTGCTGGGCACCGTGTTCGGCATGATCGGCGCCTTCCAGGCCCTGGAAGCCGCCGGCTCCCAGGTGGACCCGTCGATTCTGTCCGGCGGCATCTGGGAAGCGCTGCTCACCACCGCCGCCGGTCTTACCGTGGCGATCCCGGCGCTGGCGGCCTTCCATTGGGCCGACCGCACCATTGAGCTGTGCCGTGAAAAAATGCAGGACCGCCTGGCCCGCTTGAAGGTGCAGGTGCGCCGGCAAAGCGCCGGACAAGCCCGGGACAGCGAAGCACCGGCCCGCGATCAGGCCCCGCGTCGGGTCGCCGTCGGCGGCTGATCCATGCACCTGGAACCGGAACGCCATCGCTCCCCGACCATCAGCCTGACGCCACTGATCGATGTGGTGTTCATCCTGTTGATCTTCTTCATGCTCGCCAGCCGCTTTGGCGACTGGAAGGATCTGCCGGTCAATGTGCTGCCCAGCGAGGCCAGCGAGCAGCGCGAGGATAAAGACTGGCTGACCCTGACGGTGACCGCCGACGGCCAGGTGGAGATGGAGGGCGAACGCTATGCGGTGTCGGCCCTTGCGGAACGCCTGCAAGGGCGTGACGACACGGTGCTGATCACTGGCGAAGCGGACGCACCGCTGCAAGCCGCCCTGGCCACCCTGGACGCGGCCCGCGCCGCCGGCATCGAGGACGTTCAGCTGGAGCTGATGCCATGAATCTGGAGTCTCCGGACAGCGGCCGCCGGCCGCCCCTGGAGCCGGTGCTGCCGCTGATCAATGTGGTCTTTCTGCTGCTGATCTTCTTTATGGTGGCGGGCCAGCTGGCGCCGCGACCGGAAGGGGACGTGGACGCGCCGGACAGCGCCAGCGCCGACACCGAGGAAAACCTGGAGCAGTTCATGCTGGTGCTGGACAAGGAAGGCCGGCTGCTGCACCAGGGCGAGCCGGTGGACCCCGCACGCATGGCGGATTTGATCCGCGAGCACCGGCGCACCGCCGCGGCGACCGAGGACAACGCCGACACCACCGCGGTGGACGCGGCACCGCCCACCGATACCGACGGGCCCCGGCCGGTGCGCCTGATGGCCGACGCCGACACCGCGCTCAGCACGCTGCGTAACAGCCTGGAAACCCTGCGCGACGCCGGCGTGGAAGAAGTACGCCTGGTAACCCGGAGTAAGAACACACCGTGATGCCCAAACCCCGCGTGATTCTCGCCTGGAGCCTGGCCCTCGCCGCCCATGCCGTGTTGCTGGTGGGCGTGGGCAGCATGACCCTGGCCGGTGGCCGCCCCGCCAAGGAGGGCCAACAGCAGGCGGTGACCCTGAACCTGGCGAAAAAGCCCAGCGACAGCCCGGTGGCCACGGCCCCCGAGCCGGCCCCGGAACCCAAGCCCGAGCCGAAGCCGGAACCCAAGCCTGAGCCGAAACCCAAGCCCAAGCCGGAACCGAAACCCGAACCCAAGCCAAAACCGAAGCCGAAGCCTGAACCCAAGCCGGAACCTGAGCCTGAGCCTGAGCCTGAGCCCGAACCAGAGCCGGAGCCGGAGCCGGAAACCGAACCGGCGACGCCCGCACAGCAGCAGGACACCGAAACCCGCACCGCCGACCAGTCCCAGCAGCAGCCCCAGGGCCAGAAAGGCATGGCCGGTGACCCCGGCGAGGGCGTGCGTAAAAGCGGCGACCACGACAACCTGCTGGATCGCTACCTGGGCAAGGTCCGCGACACCATCGAATACAACAAGGAATACCCGGCTCGGGCGCGGATGCGCCGCCAGCAGGGGGTGGTGGAAGTAAGCTTCCTGGTGGACAGCAACGGTCGTGCCCTGGAGGTCACGCTGACCAGCAGTTCGAACAGCCGTATTCTGGATCAGCAATCCCTGGAACTGGTGCGCCGGCTGCGTTTCCCGGAACCGCCCACGGAGCTGGGTTCCGAGCCGATCAGGGTGAACCTGCCGTTGCGTTACTCTCTGTGAGCCGCCGGGGTCACTCGCCCCAGCGCTTGACCAGGGTCTGCTCGACGCCGAGCTGGTCGAGAATCCGCGCCACCACGAAGTCGATCAGATCGTCGACGCTTTGCGGGCGGTGATAGAACCCGGGCGCCGCCGGCAGGATGGTGACGCCCAGACGCGCCAGCTTGAGCATGTTTTCCAGATGAATCGCCGAGAACGGGCTTTCCCGGGGCACCAGGATCAGCTGGCGGCGCTCCTTGAGGGCCACGTCCGCGGCGCGCTCGATCAGATTGTCACTGGCGCCATTGGCGATCGCCGACAGGGTGCCGGTGGAACAGGGGCACACCACCATCGACGCCGGCGCGCCGGAGCCCGAGGCCACCGGCGCGGTCCACTGTTCCAGGCCGCACACGGTGAGCGCGCCCCGGTCGGTGCCGGCGTACTCACGCAACACGGTTTCCGCCTTGCCGGTGCCGGCGGGCAGGCTGAGATCGGTCTCCATGCCGATCACCACCCGCGCCGCCTTGGACAGGATCACGAACACCTCGCAGTCCGCTCTCAGCAGACATTGCAGTAACCGCAACCCGTAAGGGGCGCCGGAGGCGCCGGTAAACGCCAGGGTGACACGCTGGCGTGTGCTATCCGTCATGGCTTCCACTCCCTTGAGGCAAACGCTGTCGCAGCGCCGCCAGCAGTTTTTCGTGCACGCCGCCGAAGCCGCCGTTGCTCATCACCACCACATTGAGGGGCCCGGGCTGGGCCGCCACCGACGCCACCAGGGCGTCCAGGTCGGTTTCCACCCGCGCCGGCACCGGCGACTCGGCGACCACCGCGTCCAGGGACCATTCCAGCCCCGGCGGCTGATACCAGATCACCTGATCCGCGTCCCGGGCACTGGCCGCCAGGGCCTCCCGGTGGCGGCCCAGGCGCATGGTGTTGGAGCGCGGCTCGATCACCGCCAGCACCTGCTCGTCGCCCACCCGACGGCGCAGGCCGTCCAGGGTGGTGGCGATGGCCGTAGGGTGGTGGGCGAAGTCGTCGTAGACGCGCACGCCGTCCACCTCGCCGCGCAGCTCCATGCGGCGCTTCACGCCCTGGAAGCGGCCCAGGGCGGCGGCACCGTCTTCCAGGGTGACGCCCACATGGCGCGCCGCCAACAGCGCCGCCATGGCGTTATTGACGTTATGGCGGCCGGTGAGCGACCAGTCCACCACGGCGATGTCTGTCCCCTTTTCCATCACCGTGAAGCGGGAGCCGTCCGGACGTTCCAGCCGGTAGCCCGGGTCGGCCTGCTCGCCGAACCGCTCCACCTCGCTCCAGCAGCCCCGCGCCAGGGTTTCCTCCAGAGCGGCTTCGCCGTGGGGCAGAATCACCCGGCCCAGGGACGGCACGGTGCGCAGCAGATGGTGAAACTGGGTCCGGATGGCGGCCAGGTCCGGAAAGATATCCGCGTGGTCGAACTCGAGATTGTTGAGCACCACGGTGCGCGGCCGGTAGTGCACGAACTTGCTGCGCTTGTCGAAAAAGGCGGTGTCGTACTCGTCCGCTTCGACCACGAAAAACGGCGTGCCGCCGAGCCGCGCGGAGACGCCGAAGTTACCGGGCACGCCGCCGATCAGATAGCCGGGATCGAGGCCCGCGTCTTCCAGAATCCAGGCCAGCATGGAGGCGGTGGTGGTCTTGCCGTGGGTGCCCGCCACCGCCAGCACCCAGCGGCCGGGCAGCACCACCTCGGCGAGCAGCTGGGCGCCGGAGGTATAGGGCATGCCCTGGTCCAGCACATGCTCCACCGCCGGGTTGCCCCGGCTCAGTGCGTTGCCGATCACCACCAGGTCCGGGGCCGGCTCCAGCTGAGCGGGGTCATAGCCCTGGATCAGCTCGATGCCGGCGGCGCTGAGCTGATCGCTCATCGGCGGGTAGACGTTCTGGTCGGAGCCGGTGACCCGGTGCCCCTGGGCCCGGACCAGCTGCGCCAGCGACCCCATGAAGGTGCCGCAGACGCCGAGAATATGGATGTGCATGGAAGACCTCGAAGAAACTCTGAACGCAGGATACAACATCGGCCTCAGGCCACAAGCCGGCCGGCCGCCGGCGCCGCTGTTTTTGAGCTTGAAGCCTGCCGCGTGAAGCCTGAAGCTATCTCTTTTTTTGAATCGTTCGAGGAGAGACCAATGCTGACAATCAACGGCCCCGAAGAGCTGAAAAGCTGGGAAGGCAAGGAACTGGGCGTCACCGAATGGATGACGGTGAGCCAGGAGCGCATTAACCAGTTCGCCGAAGCCACCGGCGACCACCAGTGGATTCACGTGGACGTGGAGCGCGCCAAGAAGGAATCGCCCATGGGCGGCCCCATCGCCCACGGCTACCTGACCCTGTCACTGATCCCAATGTTCAAGGACGAGATCTACACCGTGGAAGGCGCCAAGGCGGGCCTTAACTACGGCCTCAACAGCTGCCGCTTTCTGACCCCGGTCCCCGCCGGCGGCCGTGTGCGCGGACGCTTCGTGATGAAATCCGTGGCCGCCAAGGGCGAAGGCCGCTACCTGCTCTACAACGAAGTCACCATCGAACTGGAAGGCAGCGACAACCCCGCCTGCGTCGCCGAAAGCCTCGGGATGGTGCTTTTTTAGTTAATGGTTAACAGTGAATAGTTAACAGCGACGCGGGCAAAGCCCGTGGAGCCCGAAACGCAAGAGGCCGCGCCCAAACCCCGAGCGCGGCCTCTTTGCTCTCGGACCTGCGCATAGCCGGCCCGCGTCGCTGTTAACTATTAACTATTAACTGTTAACTGAATCAGTGGCTAATCATCCAGGGCCGCGCCGACGGAAACATCTTATTGCCTTCGGCGGTGTAGAAGACCTTGGGCTTGTGGCGTTCGTGGTGGCAGCAGCCCTGCTCCTTTTCCGAGTGCTGGTTGCCGCGCCGGGGTTCGTGGCGGGCCCGTTCGTTGCGCTCGAAGGCCGAGCGCCGTTCCGGGGCCATGTCCAGTACCTCCGGGGCGACCAGGATCACCCGCGCGGACAGCACGCCGCAGGTGGGGCAGGGGCAGGTTTCCCCGGACGCCTGCACCGGCACCAGCTCGTGGAACAGGCCGTGCTCGGTGCATTTATAGTCGTACAACGGCATGGTGGCGCCCTCCCCTATTTATCCTTGGCCAGCGGCACGTCGGTGCTGCCGGCCACGCTGTGTTGCGGGCCGTCGACACCGGGCTTGAGATCGAAGTCGAAGATGTCGGTGGGCAGCCATAATGTGGCGCAGGCGTTGGGCACGTCCACCACCCCGCTGATGTGGCCCTGCACCGGCGCGCAGCCGAGCAGCGAGTAGGCCTGGGCGCCGGTATAGCCGAACTTCTTCAGGTACTCGATGGCGTTCAGGCAGGCCTGGCGGTAGGCGATGTGCACGTCCAGATAGTGCTGCTTGCCCTGTTCGTCCACGGAGATGCCTTCGAAGATCAGGTAGTCGTCGTACTTGGGCGCGATCTTGCTGGGTTTGAAGATCGGGTTCTTGATCGCGTACTTCTCCATGCCGCCTTTGATCAGGTTGACGCGCATGTGAATCCAGCCGGCCATTTCGATGGCGCCGCAGAAGGTGATCTCGCCGTCGCCCTGGCTGAAGTGCAGGTCGCCCACGGACAGGCCGGCG
>MDTA01143816.1_pt1 | contig 42299 bp, 37 predicted proteins | sample 811151 | NCBI WGS metagenome assembly MDTA01 (sample SAMN05326648, study PRJNA326480) | marine metagenome | isolation source: seawater | place: Indian Ocean: South | collected 2010
ACAAGTAGAATCTGTAGTTGTTGGGGAAACAGAAAACTCAGTAGCTACTGTACAAGAAGTACTTGGTGACATGATGGGTGACGCTCCTGCTTGCCCTGATTGTGGACACATTACTATTAGAAATGGGTCTTGTTACAAATGTCTAAACTGTGGAAACTCTTTAGGTTGTAGCTAAAAAAATCAACTTTATTTCAATGAACTAAATATAATAATAAATTTGGGGCGCTTAGCTCAGTCCGGCAGAGCGCTTCCCTTACAAGGAAGAAGTCACAGGTTCAAATCCTGTAGCGCCCACTGTGAAAAAACTATATATATTAATATTTTTAATTTTTACTTATTGTTCTTCAAATACGGAGACTCAGCAAAACTTATCTAATGAGAGTTTAATTGCAGAAACAAGCACAACTTCAACCACACTAGAATCTATAGAGGTAGCAAAAGAGTACAGTTTTGAACATCCTTACAACCATACATTTATTGAATTTGAAAATTGTAATAGTTTTATGGGTTCTAATTTATTAATTGAATGCGGTGAAACTCCAGAAATTATTGAGTCAATTCAGTTTAATGGAAGTATTACAAATATAGAATTTTTTAATAACTCATATTTTGTTGTTTTAAAAAATGGTCGAATAGTTGAATATGATCCGGCTGATAAAAGTAAAAAAGTTATTTTAGACATATCTAATAACGTACTTCAAAAGGGAATGGAAAACGGCCTGCTGAGCCTTGCGTTTAGTAAAAAAGAGTCTGAATTTGTAATTTCTTATGTCGATTTACAAAATAATTTAAATTTTGAAATTTTTCAATTTAGCGAAAATTTATCAAACATTGTAAATAATGAAACATTGTTGTCAATTGAATCAAAAACAAATTCCCATTATGGAGGAAAAGTGATTTGGTCTGACTATTATCAGTGTTTTCTTGGATCAATTGGCGATCTTCAAGAAGCTAATTTTGAATCTAGATCTGGTTCAAATCCTATAAATACGTCAAAATATAATGGAAAGATTATAGGCTTAAACTGTGGTGAGTTAAACCTAACAACACCTATTGTTGACACTCAAAACTCTGTGCCTTTAAACAATCTTCTTGCTACAGGCTTAAGAAATCCATGGCAATTTTTTGAATTTAAAGACTATCTAATTATCTTTGATACCGGATTTACTCAAAATGAAGAATTAAATGTTGTTAAATATAACACAACTACAAAAAACTTTGGATGGCCAGTATTTGAAGCTACAAAAAGATCAGAAGACCTAGATAATATTTCAGATTATTCTTTAGATGTGTCTCTATGGGATAGTGGCCAAAAAGAAATACTAGATTATATGTTTGAATATTCCATTAAACCAGTTTTTTATTACAACCATTTTGCTTGTGAAAATAATAATCAAAATTGTGATGGTAACTCTGATATTTATCGTGCAGCAATAATTGGTGGTGATATTTTATTAAATCATAAAAGTCAATATAATTTTGATATTTTTTTTGCTGACTTTTTATCTCAAGAAATCTTTTCATATAATTTAATTGAGGGCAATATAAATATATATAATGTCGATGGTATAAACTATATAAACATCTTAAAAGTGCTTGATAATGAATCTAATAAAATTATTGTAGGTACAGATACAGGATATTTGAAAATACTACAGTTGAAGTCGAATAATTAAGATGAATAAATGCGAAGTGTGTGACAATACACTAGATGGACCTATTTTAAGTTTAGGAAATTATCCATTGCCTGATGATTTAACTAACCAACTTTACTTAAGTACTGCTTTAACAAAATACAAGCAAGAATTAATATGTTGTTCAACATGTTTAACAGTTCATCAATCAGAATATATTCCAAAAAATATTTTATTTAAAAAAGACTATCACTATAGAGCTTCTCTTACTAAAGATGTAATAAATGGAATGAGAGAATTAGTAAATAGCGTAAGTTCTTTAAGACCGCTGGACGATTCTTCGGTAGTTCTAGATATTGGTTCAAACGATGGGAGTTTGTTAAATATCTTTAAAGAAAATTTCAATTCTATATCTATTGGCGTTGAGCCAACTGATGCAATATTAGAATCCCAAAACTTAGACTATTCATTTAATGAATTTTTTGATAAGAAAACAGTAGAGAAAATCAACAACTTGAACCTAAAAATAGATGTAATTACATTTACAAATGTATTTGCACATATTGAGAACTTAAATGAACTTTTAGAAAACTTATCAAATATTATGCATAGTGATACATTGCTTGTCATAGAAAATCACTACCTGGGAGAAATAATTAATAGAAATCAGTTCGATTCTTTTTACTTAGAACATCCAAGAACTTATAGTGTGGAATCATTTAAACACATAGCAAATAAGCTAAATAGAAAAATTGAAAATGTTCAATTCCCCAAAAGATATGGTGGTAACATCAGAGTTTTTATATCAAATAAAAAAAGTGATATTGAATTATTCGACAGGTTTAACATCAACGACTTTAGTTTACTGAGTGAATATTTTATAAATTGGAAAAAAAATGCAAGTGAATTTGTCGAAAAGCTTGACATACAATTTATTGGAAAATCATTACCTGCAAGAGCTGTCATGTTGATCCATGCTCTGGGATTTGATAAAGATACTATGCCGACAATTTATGAACAAGATAAGTCTCCGAAAGTTAATAAATTCGTTCCTGGTACAAATATAAATATCTTAAAAGATTCTGAAATGTATCATGACTTTGGCAAACCAATAATTATTTGGTCATGGCACATTCAAGATGAGATTATTAATTATTTGAAACAAATCAATTACAATGGAGATGTGTATGTACCACTCCCAAAATTTGAAAAAATAATTACAATTTGAAAAAAATCGGAATATTAGGTCGTGGATTTGGTATTTATGGCTACATGCCATGCTTTTTGCAACTCAATTATGAAGTATACACTTTAAATAAATATCAAAGCTTTATAAAATCACGCAAAGAACTTTCTCAATATCAAAATTCAATTAATTTTGTATCTACTGAAAAAAAATTACTAAATAATGTAGATAATCTAGTCATTGCAAGAGATCCCATTAGCCAAAGAAAATTAATACAATCTCTTACTAAAAAATACACCCATATATTTTTGGAAAAACCTCTTGCAGAAAAAAATAATTATCAAGAAAATACTTTGAATTATTTGGAAAAAGAAAAACAATCATTTTCAATTTTTTATACTTTCCATTATTTAAATTGGTACAAAGATTTAAAAAATATTATTTATTCTTATGATCGTTTTGATATATCTATTGAATGGAACATACTCAAATCAAAAAATAATTTAAATAGTTGGAAGTATAATAAAATTCTTGGTGGTGGAATTGGAAGGTACTATGGAATACATTTTTTTGATTTAATTGATGTTTATGAAAATTTTATATTTTCAGTTCATAATTCAATTGATGAATTCTACTTAATTATTAAAGATCCTCAAGAAGAAAAAAAAATAAGTATAAGGATTAATCTTTCAAAAAAAAATAGCTTTATTATTAAAAATGATAATTTAGTAATTTTAGATACTGAAGATCCTATTGGTAGTGTTCAGCCTAATCAAGAAGATCCAAGAGTAAAGTTAATTAAAGAGTACGTTTTAGACACTCCTAGATCTGCTCATAAGTCAGAAGTTAAAGTCTTAACTTGGTTGAGATTGACTGAAACCTCCTAGGGGTACTTTTTTATTTATTAAACTATTCAAGAAAAAATTAATCGATTTAATAAGTAGCTATAGAATTTTTACAACAAAATGTTTTTAATCGAATCACTTATGTAATCAATATCTTTATTTTTTAATCCTGTATGAATAGGTAGCCGTACTACTTTGTTAGATATTTCTTCTGTTATTTTTAACTTCTTATTTAAATTATTTTTTTTGCCATATTTTGAATTATGTAAAGGTACGTATCCTATATATGACTGTATACCATACTCACTTTTTAAAGACTCTAGAAAGCTGTTACAGTCTTCTTTTAAAATTATATAAAAAGAATGAAAATTAATAGACACCTCACCATGTAGTTTTTGAACTATTAATACCTCTTCATCTATGAGTTCTTTAAGGTTTTCTAAATATCTATAATATATTTCTTTTTTAATTTTTATTATTTTTTCATGGTCAATGAGTTGTGCTTGGAGAACAGCAGCAGAAAGCTCTGTTATTTCAAAACTAGAACCTATATCAACCCATTCGTACTTGTTCTTTAAACCAGCAACAACCTTCTTACGATCAGTTCCTCTTTCGTAAACAAAAGATGCTTTATCAAAATCAATTTTTTCATCCATTAGTAACATACCGCCGAATCCAGCATGAATGTTTTTTGTGGGATGGAAAGATATACAACCTAGCAAACCTAAAGAACCTAAATTCTGATTTTGATATTTAGCTCCAAAACCTTGTGCTGCATCTTCAATAAATTTTATTTCTGGATCTATATTTTTTAAATTTTGAAAATTATAACTAGAACCTGCATAATGAACTAGAACTAATAAATCATTTCTTGAGTAATTATTGATTTTAGTTTCATCAAACATTAAGTCTTCTTTTCGAATATCTACAAATTCAATATTGTAACCAGACCTTAAAAATGCATTCGCTGTGGATGAGAAGGTATAAGACGGGATAATAACTCTTTCAAACTCAAAGGTATCTTTTAATAATATCGCTGACATTTCAAGTGCTGATGTCGCTGAGTTTGTAAGCAAAAAATTGGAGTATCCAAATTTATCTTGAAGCAACTCAGTACAGGAATCTCGAAAATAAGTTGATCCAAAATTATTTGAATCTGAAAGTTTAATTAAATTTTGTTTAATTTTATTTGAGATATATGTTTCATGAAATTTAATCATTTTTTACTTTTTCAATTATTTTATATTTGGTTATTAATTTAGCGTATGTATGAATTTTTTTTAGAAGTTGATGATTCATAATAATTTCGTCATACATTAGTTCAAATTGATCGTAAGTGCCTACATTGACATAATGAATTTTATCATTTTTTTTAATTTCATAAATCGCATTATATCCTTCCGGTTTACTGAAAATAAAAGGAAAAGTATATGTTGAGTTTTCCAAAGTTAATTCAACATAATTTTCATATTCATATCCAATCCCCCATTCAATTTCTATTTCTGTACCATTGAAATTCTCGGCCAATATAGATCCATAAAGATCGACACCTAATTTCTCATCAAAGTGATAATCTATTTTTTTAAGTTTGCTATTTGTGTCTAAACTGTCAGATATCAAAGATATAGGATATATTCCTAAATCAAATAAGGAACCACCACCTAGATTTTTATTGTATCTAAAATTACTGCTATCAATATGTGGAATTGTAAATTTACTTTTTATTCTTAAAATCTTATTACTTTTTTTTATTTCTAAATACTTTTGATATAAAGGGTGGTATTTAAACATTAGACATTCAAAAATATATTTTTTTTCATATAAACTTTTGAATTTCTCATCAAAAATCATATCCAAATTTGAAGAAATGGGTTTTTCCAACAATAATATATTTCCCTTATCCTTTAATTTATTCAAATTTTCAAGATGAGCTGATGGTACAGTCGCAATAATTATTACATCAAAAAATATATCACTATTTAAAATTTCATCGTATTTCATATATGACACTTTTTCATTTTCAAACTTAATATTTATTTCATTTCTAAAAGAAACAATTATTGATTCAACATAATTCAGGTTTGCTAATGAAGGTAAAATTCTTCTGTTGGTGTGACTGCCATTGCCAACAACTAAAATTTTCATATATTAAATAAAGATTAACCTTGCAAGGTGAGGGTTAACTATTGTTGTGGTTTTGATTAGTTGCTTTATTTGAAATAAACTTAATAAAATAAAATTATCTTTAATTTCTATTTCTGAAAAATTGAGTTCTTTTACCAATCCCTTGTTGGTTTTTTTATAAAACCTACCACCATCTTCTGTAAGCATATTATTAAATAAATACTGAGATGAATCTTCATAATCTAAAAAAAACTCAAAATAGTTTGGCTTTCTTCCATCATGCACTTGATTTAAATTTGAAAATGTAGCCTGAAGTGTTGGACTTAATAACACTGAATTATAGTTTCCAGGTTCATACTTTGCTTCAACTAAATAATGTGGAAGACCGTCTATTTTAGTCCTAATTAAACCAAGCAATCCCCCTGTGTTTTGTTTGTTTGACTCCCTAAGCATTGGTTGGTCCCAACCTGAATTTTTTAACTCTCTAGTACCATTGCTTTGTACCCTCACGCCCACAACTTCAAAATATCCTCCAGAATTATGTTTAATCAAGCTATTTTTGTTTTCCCAGTCTAGGACCTTATCTAAGTCGATTATTTCTTCTTTAGCATTTAAATTATTTTTTACTTTTTCATACCAATTCAAAATTTCTTCAATATTATGTACCGTGTTTGTACACATCATATTTTCAGCTGATTTTTCAATTTCATAATCTGAGATTTCTGAATTATGACTTTTCAAAACTTCTAATAAATTATTAAATATTTCTTTTTTATGTTTCAATTTGTAAAATTCTTTTAGAACTATTATACATAACAAATATGAATGTACTTATAACTGGCTGTTTAGGGTTTATCGGATTAAATTTCACTAAATTGATTGCAGAAAAGTATAAAAATATATCAATAATTGGTTTGGATTCTGCTAATAATCAATATTCTAAAAATAACTCAGAAATTATTTCTAAATTAGACAATTGTACTTTAATTATTGAAGATATAACTAACATCGAAAAATTGAATTTAGAAAATAAAAAATTTGATGCAATATTCCATTTTGCTGCCGAGTCTCATGTTGATAATTCAATATATTCTCCAGATAGCTTTATTCATTCAAATATCTTGGGAACATCAAAAGTTTTACAATTTAGTATTAAAAATAACATCAAAAATTTTTATCATGTTTCAACTGATGAAGTTTACGGAAGCAACACTATTGGATTTAATAAAGAGGTAGACCCAATCAACCCTTCATCTCCTTATTCTGCTTCTAAAGCATCTGCAGAACTCATATGTTCATCTTATGTAAACACTTACGAATATCAAGTTTGTATATTAAGGCCTGCTAACAATTATGGAATTTACCAACAGCCTGAAAAATTAATTCCTTTCAGCATAGCAAATTTAATGAATAAAAAAAATATTGAGATCTACGGAAATGGTAAAAACATAAGACACTGGCTTCATGTTGACGATACTTCAAATGCTATTTTACATTTATTTGAAAACCAAATTAATTCAGGCATTTTTAATATTGGATCAAACGAATATTTATCAAACATAGAGCTTGCTCACAAATTAATTTCAATTTTAAATCTTTCGAGTGAACGTATTGAATTTGTTAAAGATAGGCCAGGACATGACTTTAGGTATGCAGTTGAAATTAAAAAACTAGAAGCAACAGGTTGGAAGCCTCTAAAGAATATGGATAATGCACTTGAAGATATTGTAAAATGGTATGAATTAAACTCAGAATGGTGGAGACTTGGTTTTGAAGAAATTCAAAATAAAAGAGCAAGAAGACTTGGTATATAAGTATAAAATAAAAATATGAAAGGCGTTATATTAGCTGGTGGTATGGGTACTAGGCTTTACCCTACAACAATTTCGACTAATAAACACTTGCTTCCTCTTTATGATAAGCCATTAATTTACTACCCACTTAGTAACTTACTTTTAGCAGGGTGTACAGAAATATTAATAATCTCAAATCCAGAGAATATCGATCTTTTTGAAAATTTAATTGGTAATGGAGAAAGATTTGGAATAGAAATTAAGTATAAGAAACAAAATAAACCAGATGGAATTCCTTCCGCATTAAACTTAGCTAAAAAATTTACAAATGGTGATGATTTCTGGCTTACTTTAGGAGATAACCTAATTTTTGGTTCAAGAATTAATGAAAAATACAAAAATGCAAGTGATTCAAATAATGCAACGGTATTTCTTAAATTTGTTGGAGACACAACTGGTCTTGGAGTTGCAAAATTAGAAAAAGACAAAATCACAGAACTTGTAGAAAAACCAAAAATAAATTCATCAGGATGGGTAGTTACAGGATTGTACAGGTTTCCAAATAATGTTTTTGATTTTATTGATTCACTAAAACCATCAAAGAGAAATGAAACTGAAATTATAGATCTATTAAACATATACAAAGAAAGCGACAATTTAGATTATCAAATTTTAGGTAGAGGAGTTACTTGGATTGACTGTGGTACTAATGAGGATTTAATAAGAGCTGGAAATCTAATCCATAATTATCAAATTATCAACAATACATTAATTTGTTCACCAGAAGAAATAGCTCTTAATCTTAATCTAATAAATATATCAAAATTCAAGCAATCTATTAAATTTTACAAAAATAGTGATTATGGAAGAAAATTAGAGCAAATCCTAAATTGAATCAACAAATTTTTAAAGATACCCGATTTAGTTATTCAGTAATAATTCCCTGCTACAACTCAGAAGGATCTATAAAAAAACTTATAGACCTAATAATCAAAAATTCAACTGAAACAGAAATGTTTATATTAAATGAAATTGTGTGCGTTAATGATAACTCAAAAGACAATACATTAAATATCCTTTCACAATTACAGGCAAGTTTTAAAGTATTAAAACTAATAAATAATTCTGAAAATTTAGGACAGGTTAAGTCTACATTAAAGGGGATAGATCTCTCAAATAGTGATTTCATAGTAACTTTGGATGACGATTTACAACACCCACCAAAAGAAATTCATAAATTATTAAAATACTGTCAAGAAAATCAATTAGATTTTGTAACTGGATTTTGGAAAAATGATGAAACATTGTTTCGAAATATTTCATCTATAATTGCAAACTTTCTTATTAATCTGTGTGTTCTGGGAAACTTTAATTATAGAATGACAGCTTTTAGAGCAATAAATTCAGATATGAAATCAAAAATTTTGAAAAAATTTCAAAAAAGTGAATTAATGGACCTTAGAAAAGTTTCAAATAATTTTGGAACATTACTAATTGAACATAATCCTAATCCTCTTAACAGAAGCTATTCTAATTTCTTTGTCAGATTTAAAATTACTTTAAAATATATCATTCTCAATAATTTTTTAGTAACTTTAATTTTTTTCGTCTTTTTGTTTTATATTCTAAATTAATGAAGATAAATAAAATATTTTCAACTAACACAATCACAGGAATATTCTTTTTATTATCAATATATTTTTCATTTGCTATTGGAGAGTTATTCTTTTTAAGTACAAATAGTCCTGATTTTTTTGTTTACAGCCAATACTTTGATTATTTTGCTGGTGAAACAAAGTATACAAATAGGGAGCAAGGTCTGTTATATTTTTTTCTGAATTACTTATTGTTATTCTTAAAAAGTGAAATTATTAATGAAGTAAACCTTGAGTTAATTACTCACTCCACTATTCAATACACAAATTTATTCCTTTATTTAATTGGCTTATATGGTGTTTTTAAACTATTGAGACTATCTCAATTTAAAGTTTCTAATATTTTTATTTCATTAACTTTAATTAATTTTTTTCCAATAGCCTTAATGCTTAGATGGACATTTAAGCCAGAAATATTAATTTTTGCACTACTTCCGTGGGTCTTGTATTTTTTAGAAATGTACTTAAGTTTTGAAAAAACAAAATTCTTATACATCTTATCATTCCCATTAGCAATAATTTTGACCTCTAAAGGGCCTGTTATAGCAATGGTTGGAATTTTAATGTTGTTTTATTTTATTAAAATAATTAAAAAAGTTGGATTTAAAACAATTTTTAAACCCCTCTTATTTTTTATTACAATATTTTTCTTTATAAGCTTTGAAAATTTTGAAGCAAATAGTAGATTGTTTTTTGATTATCAAGATCTTGATTCAGATATTTTTAATAATCCTGCTGATGTGAATATTATCTATAACATTAATTTTTATGATTTATTTTATTCTCCATTTAGACACTATCACTTTGACTCGTTACCCGGAATTATTTTACTTGACACTTACGGAGACTATTTCTTTTGGTATTTTGATAATGACAAAAGTCTTTTTGGAATAAATACTATTAATTTATTAGAAAAAATACCTTTTTTAGATAAATATTCCACAAGCCTCTACCAAAGCCAACTTGTAAGCTTATCATTTTCAATTTTGACATATTTTTTATTAGTGTATTACGTAATTAAATATAAGAAATACAGATCCTATTTATTAATGCCTTTAATTGGCATAACTGTTTTGACATTACAAGCCTTGGGTCTTTCAAGTTTTTTAATTGATAAAAATATTAATTTTGATAAAAGTACCAGTGATATATTTAAAATGTTCTATCTTGGGTTCTTTATAATTATTAGTTTCTTATATTTATATAATATTTCAATAGAAAAAATTGGGAGAATTTCAAAAACTCTATTAACAATTATTTACATAATTTCAATGCTTATAGTTTATGGATTTCCTATTGAAAAAGATAAAGAATTAAATAGTTATTTAGTAGAAAAAAATAATATCTCTTACTTTTGTGATTTAAATAGCAATGTTTTTGGACTTTCATCCAAAAACTGTAATGATCTTGCATATCTATTTTGTATACCTAATGATAGGTATATAAATAATGATTATATACAAAATAGGATACCCTTGATAAATCCTGAGCAATTCACGAAAAGAACTATAAGACAAAAAGGTTATCTAAAAGACATTGATGTAAATAGCTTTAAAGATTGTATTAATACTGTAAACAATAAAGAGATAAATTCTCAAAAGATGAGTTCTTTAAAAAATGTTCCTTATGTAAATTTAATTTATTTTTTAACTTTTTTATTTTCAACTTTTTATCTTTCTATTAAAAAAAGAATTTAATTTAAAATCTGTAAATGACTCAAAAAAACTATTTATTAAATACATAAATAGAATATTCAAACTTAAAGAATTTAAGAACCCTATAAACAATTCAAACGTTTTGTTTTCAAATAAAAGAGTTGGTTCTAAAAATACTGCTAATAAAATAATAAAATTAAGTTTTTTGTTGGTTCTAATGAACAAAGCTAAAAACAATAATGAGAATATTGAAAGCCTGTAAGTGTTGTTTGTGTATAAGGTAGTTTCAATAAACCAAAATAAAAAAATAAAAATAAAATTAACTGGTAAACCCTCTGTTGATAAATCTGTTATTTTTGTAATTTTCAAATTAAGTTTACTATATAAAAAATAACTAAAAATTAAAATAAAAATATAACTTAAAACGGAATTTAGACCTAAATAATTGTTTAATACTAAACTATCATTCAAAAATCCATAATTTAATCCAACGTTACTCCAATAAACAAGTTCTAAATTTGATTCAGTTTCATAGCCAATAATAAAATAGAAAAATAAACCTAATAAAAAAGAATTGTAAATAAATAAGTTTCTGTTTTTTACATACAGAGAATACCCGATTAAACCAACAAGACCCCCAACTGGATGAAGCTTAAAGATTGATAGTAAAAAAAGTAGTGTGCCAAGTAAATAATTATTATTTGAAAAAATACTTAAAGATATCAAAAGTATTACAAAAATGATTAAATCTACATTTCCTAAAAAAGTAACAAAATTTAGTGGGGGTGAAATAACTAATAGAAAAACGATAAATTTATATTTCTTAAATACTTTTAAACCGTAAATATAAAACACAATTAATAACACTAAAAATATATTCATGATCATTAAAGTTGTTGCTTCAATATTGCCTGAAAAAAAGATGAGATCACTTGAAGGACCCATTCTTAAATAGTTGTCAAAACAATTTAAGTTAGTTCCACGGACAGTATAAATTGAATCACTTGAAACATTACACTGGAATCCAAAAAGGGTTGCCTCCATATCTGGGTATCTTCTAAAACCTCTATAAATTCTCTGCCCAGAATTAATCCACAAAAGATCAAGGAGACCTTTTCCTTTTTTGTAAAAATCAAATTCTAAAAATGAAGAAAGAATTCTTATGGAATAGAAAATTATTGGTGAGGAATATAGAACAAGCTCTTCTCTTTTATTTAAGTTTATTTTGAAATTTGAATTTAAAAAATAAAGTATTATAAAAAAGCCTAGAAAATCAATTGATATAAAAATAAAATAAAGAAAACCTAAGATAAATGATTTTTTATTTTTATTTTTAATTACAAAAAAAATTAAAAATAAATTTTGAAAGATTACATTGTTTACTTCTCCTTCTGGATTAATTATTGGAAAAATAGTTGAAACAAATGCATCATTGAAAGTATGACTAAATAATAAATTACAGAGAAAATTTGAAAAATAAAATATTAATAGAAGTTTATATTCTTTTTTTTCATTACTAATTAAAATATATAAACATAAAATTGCATTTATTAAAAGCAAAATATAATTTAAAGCAACAGTAGATGTAGCAATGTACCTTGTTAAATTACCATCATCATCAATTTTGTAATCAACAATACCTCCTATACAAAAAAAATTTTTAACTTCAGGAAATAAGCTTATTTCTATTTTTTCAATATTAGAGTTTTCTATATTTACAATACTGTTTGAAAATTCATGTTCTATGCAATTATTTGAACCAAATGTATAATTTAAATCTTGATTTAGTTTGTTTTGAAGCAAATAAATATTTAGTAGAGTTAATAAAATTAGCATACATGCAATGCCGACTTTAAAAATTACGTTTGTTTTATTAAAACCAAACTTATCAAAATAGTTTATAAAATTTGTGTTCACTTTTTATAAATAGTAGTACATCTAGTTTTTCCTTAAAAACTTAAAGCAATTTGTTTTCTTGATAAAACAACTTGTCTGTGATTAGAAATGGCAAAATTAACTGAATGTGAAAAAAGTTTATAAAAAACCTTATAGGAGACTCTAATTCCATATACCTCCATGCAGAAATATACAGAGTAAAAACACAAATATAATTAATAAAAATTACAAAAAATAATAAATCTATTTTTTCATGAAATCTTAAACTTACTGACTTAAAGAAAATAAAACTTATTATTGCCAAAATAAAAAGATATGAAAGGGGTTTATCTCTAAACAAGTTTTGTAAAATTAACAAAATATTCTCTAGTTTCAAATTGCTATTTGTCAACAGATCTTGAATTGTATCCTCTATGTCTATCTGACTTAAATGATGACTTTTTGTTGGTGTGGTGTATCCAAATCTATATATGATTTCTTGAATCAAAAAACCAAAAATTGAAAATAATGAATATTTTCTAGTTTCAGGTTTTAAAGAAAAATATAAAAAAAGAACAACGACTATTAAAATTAAAAACTGTTTTGTCAAATACAGCATTCCCAATAAAACAAAATTGAAAATATTCTGAGTATTTGTATTTTTTTTGTATTCAAGAATGTTGTAGAAAACAATGATAGAAAATAAACTTATATAACCTTCTGCCATTAATGAAGAGGTTAATAAAAATTGAATAAATTCATTATTAATAATGACAACTGAAAAAAGACTTGCTAGAACTATTTTTAATTCATTTTTTATATTTAGTTCATATATGAAAAGTAACGTTAAAAAGAAAATTACATTACTCGTAATAGAAAAATAGTTATATTCACCTTGAAAATTGATAATTCTAAAAAAAACAGAATCAAAATAATTTGAATACTGAGGATAGCCTAAAATGTTTGTTGTATTAAGTGAAAAGTAAAAACTATTTTCATATATAGCTCTTGAATGGCTGAATAAATACGCTTCAACATCACCAATTATGTTTCTATTTTTTGTTAAAAAATTATTAAGTAACTTAAAACAAATATTCAAAAAAAGTAAAATTAATACTGGCCTATAGACACGTTTAAGTAAATTTCTATAAATAAAAGCTGCAAACCAAAGCGCGTTAACAATTACAAATACTTGAGAGGACTTTATTGTATTTATAAAAATCATCAGAAGAATCTCAACAGTTAAAAAACTATATAAATACAAAACTATTGAAATACTTATTGAATTCAAAATAAGCGTTTTTTTTATTAATTTTCCAATTTCGTAAAGAAATAAGAATAAAAATAATGTAAAAAAAACATCAAATAAATTTAATTTATAAAAATATTGATTAAAACCAGCCGTAAATATGTTTAATAAAAAGTTTAAAAATATTGGGCTTAATATAATAATTGGTAAAACTAGCTTAGAGTTTTTTATCATAGGAAAATAATAATCAAATTTATTAAAAACTAATTTAATTTTTATAAATGTTGTTAATTAGAATTAAGAACGATTATGAAAAAGATATTAGTTATTAATACTAAATATAGAACCCAGGGTGGTGAAGATACCAATATTAGAGAAGAAGTAAAATTTCTGAAAAAATTTTATCGTGTCGAAGTAATTGAATTTAGTAATAAAAACAAACTTTCAGCAAATGATATCTTAGGCTTGTTTTTTAGCAATATTACAACTTCAAATAATGAGCTAGCTAAAAAAATAGAGATATTCAAACCTGATTTTGCTTATGTACACAATACTTGGTTCAGGGGAAATTTAGGCCTATTTAATATATTGAAAGAAAAGAACATTAATACTGTTTTGAAAATTCACAACTTCAGATACATTTGCACCAATACTTTTAAATTTAAAACTCATTTGAATAACAATAATTCATGCCCAATGTGTGGTATAAAGTACAAAAAATATAAATATTTTAATAAATACTTTGAAGATTCTTATATTAAGTCATTGATTGTAAATTTGTATGGAACTATGTATTTAAAAATATTAAAAAATTCAAACTTTAAAATAGCAGTATTAAATAGTTTTCATGAAGAAAAAATGAAGAGCTTAGGAATTAGTGAAGAAAGAATCTTTAAAATTTACAATCCTTCAAAAATTTCAAAAGTTTCAACTTATAATCCACATAACAACTACGCAGTTTATGCAGGATACCTTAGCGATTCTAAAGGAGTTTTAGAACTTATAAATGCTTGGAACAGGTCAGCAACCAAAATTCAACTCTACATTTTTGGCAATGGCCCCCTTGAAAAAAAAATTAATGGAAATTTTTATAAAAATATAAAAATTTTTGGTTATAAAAATAATGATGAAATTTTAGAATACATAAAGAATGCTTTAGCAGTTATTACTGCTACAAAAATGTATGAAGGTCAACCTCGAATCCTTTGTGAAGCATCTGGTTATGGAGTTCCTTCAATTTTTCCAAGATATGGAGGAATGCAAGAATATTTTCCTGAAAATTACGATTTAAGCTTTGAACAATATAACTATGATGACCTAGTGGGCAAAATTCTTAAATTGGAATTAAAAGAAAACCTAAAAAAAATAAGTGAAGAATTATTTACTTACAATAAGGCTTTATTAGATGATCAAAATTTACAAAATCAGTTTAAAAAAGTTTTTGTATGAATAACCCTCTAGTTTCCATAATTATGTCTGTATATAATAATGAAAATTCTCTTTCTGAATGTTTACAGAGTATATTAAATCAAAAATATATAAATTTTGAACTATTAATTGTTGATGATGCTTCTACTGACAATACAAAAACCATCCTCGAACAAGTAAATGATGAGAGAGTAAAAATAAATTACAACAAAAAAAACCTAGGCCTTACAAATAATTTAAATATACTACTGGAAAAAAGTAGAGGTCAATTAATTGCTAGACAAGATGGAGATGACTTAAGTAATAAAAATAGATTAGTAAAACAAATTAAATTTCTAAATGAAAATGATTTAGACGCTTGCACCACTCGAGCTATTGTTAAAAATTCAACTAAATTAATTCCTAGATTTACTCACTGGATACCTCCAAAACTTATTGTTAGATATAAAAATCCTTTTATACATGGAACTTTGCTAATAAAGACAAAGGTTATAAATGAGATTGGAAGATACGATGAAAATTTTAAGTACGCACAAGATTATAAATTATTTATAGACTTGCTCGCCAAAGGATATAAAGTCAAGATCTTAAATGAAGCTTTGTATACACTAAATATGAAAAATAATATATCTACTAAATACAAAAATGAACAAAATTATTTTGCAAAATTAGCCAAAAAATCAATATAAATTTTTACTCATTTTATAGTCAATTAATCTAATAAGTGTTTCTTCAAAAGTATAATTATTTTTCCATCCATAATCATTTTTAAGTTGCTGTGGGTTCGCTACTATTCTTTCAGAATCGCCTTTTCTTAATAAACTAGAATTTACTTTAACGTATTCTTGGTATTCTAAATTTAAATAGTTAAATACAAACTTTACAACATCCTCTATTGAATGACCTATTCCTGAACCAATTACGTAATTATTATTCTTAGGTTTGTTCATTATTAGCTTAATTGCATTAACGGTGTCTTCAGCATGAAGCCAGTCTCTAATATAACTTAATGAACCTACTTCAAGTTCGTTTTTATTTGAATGTTTAATTTGTAAAGCTGTTGTAATTATTTTCATTATAAGAAATTCTTTTTTTCTAAATTCTGATTCATGATTAAACATAATTCCAGAAACAATTGCCCAATCGTACTTCGAACTAAGCTCTATAACTTTTTCATGACATTCAAATTTTGCAGAGGCATAAGGTGAGTTAGGTTTAAACGCTGATTTTTCATTTAAATTGATTTCTTCATTAACTGCAAACATTTCTGATGTAGAAGATTGAAAAAATCGACAGAAATTTTCTTGTTCAACGAGAGCATTAATCAAATTGTCAAATATATTGTTTATTTGATTAATAGTACGATTTGGATTTACTAATGACTTCGTCACACTACTTGGACCAGTAAAATTATATATCATATATGGTGAAACCTCTTCAATCATATTTTTAACATTATTTGAATCTTCCAATTCAACATTTAAAATTTTTACTCTATCTAAATTAGAAATATTTAAATAATTTAAATTTTTATAAAAAGTATTTAAATTATTATTTCTAGATGTTCCATATATAAATAAATCTTCACTGCTTTCCAATAATTGTTTTGTAAGAAAAGTACCATCTTGACCGGTTATTCCAGTAATTAATATATTTTTCATCTACTATATTTTAAATATATTTATTAGAATTATTTGGTAATTTAAACAATATGAAAATTTACTTGTCAAAAATAAAAGAAGATTGGATCATTGACAGAATCAAAAAAGAATGGGTTAAAGAAAATAAAAGCGTTTCAACAAAATTCTTAACAAATGCTGACATTATTTGGCTAATTGCGCCATGGCTTTGGAATAAAACACCTACAAAGTATTTAAAAAACAAGAAAGTATTGTGTTCAATTTATCATATTGACTTTAATTCATTTGATAAGAAACAAGAAAAAGATTTTTATCAACTTGAAGAATTTGTAGATGAGTTTCACGTAATTTCAAATAAAACAAAAAATCAACTCAAACAATTAACAGACAAAAAGATAACTTCTATTCCACTCTGGATTAATCAAAGTAATTATTTTTATATTCAAGATAAAGACCTGTTAAGAAATAAGTTTGGGTTCAATAAAAATGATTACTTGATTGGAAGTTTTCAAAGAGATACCGAAGGTAGTGATTTAAAGTCACCCAAGCTAATCAAGGGACCAGATATATTTATAAATATTGCAAAAGAAATTCACACATCAAATCCAAACTTAAAAGTTATTCTTTCAGGAAAAAGAAGGCATTATGTTATTGAAGAACTCAATAAACACAAAATTCCATTTCAATATTATGAAATGGCAGATATTGCTACTCTAAATGAGCTTTATAACATATTAGATTTATATATAGTTTCATCAAGAATAGAAGGTGGACCACAAGCTATTGTAGAGTGTGGAATCTCTAAGACACCGATTGTTTCTACAGATGTTGGAGTTGCAAGTGAAATTTTACATCCTGAATCTATATTTGACCCTAGTAAATTTTTTAACTCAAAACCGAATATTGAATATGCTTATGAGAAATCAAAAAAATTAATTATCCCAGTTGGCATGAAGCCATATTTTGAAATGTTCAAAAAACTGTATGAAAATTAGTATAGGTTCAAAAATAATTGATGGTCCTTTTGGAGGCGGTAATGAATTTTTAAAGAATTTGACTAACTATATTGAAAAAAAAGGACATACTGTTGTTAATTCGTTAGTTGATGATGACATTGATATTATTTTACTAACAAATCCTTTATTTGATTCAGCGACTTCGACGTTTAACAACATAGATATTGAATACTACCTAACTTTTAAAAACAATAATTCGTTAGTTTTTCAGAGATTTAATGAATGTGATGAAAGAAAAAATACTAATCATGTAAACAAAAAGTTAATTAAATCTAACCGTCAGGTAGATATGAATATTTTTGTAAGTGATTGGTTAAAACATTTATTCGAAAATCTTGGAGTAAATAAAGAAAAAAATTTTTCTATTTTAGGTGGTCCTTCAGGAAAAAAGTTTAATTCAACCAATAAAATTTATTGGACAAAAAATAAGAGTTTAAAAATTGTGACTCACCACTGGAGTTCTAATTTCATGAAAGGTTTTGACATTTATTCCAAGTTAGATTCTCTTGTCAAAAATAATAACTTGGATTTTAAAATCGAATTTACTTATATAGGAAATATTCCAGATAATGTGAATTTTAAAAATACTTCTGTCGTTTCTTCAATGCGTACAGAAAAGATATCAAATGAATTAAAAAAACATGATATCTATATAACTGGTTCTATAAATGAACCATCTGGAAATCACCATATGGAAGGTGCAATGTCTGGTCTACCAATTCTTTATAGAGATAGCGGAGGGTTACCTGAGTATTGTAAAGAATTCGGTGTAGAAATTGATATTGAAAATATTGAAGAATCGATTTTATTAATCGTTAATCAATATGATCACCTCGTAAACAAATTAAAAAAATATCCATTTACATTTGAATTTGCTGCGAAAGAATACTTGAGTTTGTTTTCTAGCAGTTTAGAAAACAGAGAAGAGATAGTAAACAAAAGAGTACCTAGAGGCAAAGCTATTGTTTTATTAAGTTATAGCATAAATAAATTAAGAAAGTTTTTGTATAAATACTATGTAATAATTAGACAATTAATAGGTAGCATTAAAAAAATAAGAAAATGAAAAATAAACTTAATTTACATTTGATAAACAATCTATTACTAATAATAGTTTTGTCAATCTTGACGTTTGGAAGACCCTTGTTGGGGTTATACATTTTTGGATATAGAATTGCTGAATTTTTTATTGGAGGATGCTTTATAATCTACTTATTACTTATTTTTTACAGAAGAGTCATCCCGGAATTCAAAAAAGAAATCTTATTATTAAATTTGTTAATAATATTTTATTTTGTATTAGTTTCAATAACAAATAACTATGATTTTACTAATACATATATTTTTAGATCTAGTTCAATAATCTGGTACATATCTTTTATCTATCTTGGATATTTATTGTTTTCAAATATAAATGTTAAACCCACACACTTTTATATTGCTTACATGGGTTTACTAATAACTTATGTGCTAAACGTTTTGTATTACCCAAATCCTGTTATGAATTTCTTTATTCAGAATTCTGACAAATTTGATTATCTTAAAGGTGCTGAACTTTCTTTTTTTTATATAACAGTTAGTTTTTTTAGTAATAAATACCTTAAAAATTACAATGCAATAAATATCTTTGTTTTATTTACTTCAATTTATCTTCCCTTAATTTTCTTCAAAAGTAGATCCGCAGGTTTGGCAGTATTAATTTTTGTTATGCTTCAAATATATAACAAGAGAAAATCCTTAACAAAAAATCCTAAAAATACTTTCGTAGTATTTATAATTTCTATATTCCTTTTTTCAACTTCCGCACATTATATAGTAGACAATACCTTTAGCATTGAAGAAACTGACGACGCTATAGCACAGGTTTTTAAACATAAATATGTAGTTTCTAACACTTATGATTCAGATGTTTCCGTATTCTACTTTGAGAACAATCGTTTGTATTCAGCTGATGGTAATTTAAACTGGAGACTTCAATTATGGCAAGATATCTTCATCAATATAAAAGAAAATAACAATATTTTACTTGGGGGAGGCTTTGAAGAAAAAAACGAAGTTTTTGAAAATATAATTTATTCGACAGTTGATGGCTCAAACGAAAACTCACATAATTTTCTTATAAATATATATATGAAAATGGGAATAGTGGGATTAGGTTTATTCTTCTTGTTTTTTTACTTTCTTCTAAAAAGCTTTTCTAAAAATTTTTCTAGGGTAGATCTATTTACTTACTTTTTTCCACTATTTCTAATCTCTATGTTCGATGGATCAATGGAAAATCCATACTTTGGACTTAGTTTTTATTTTTTTATTAGTATTTTTATTACTGGTTTAAAATTTAAAGAAGCTAAATAATATGAAAGCACTAATAACTGGTATAACAGGACAAGACGGGTATTACTTATCTAAATTGTTGTTAGAAAGTGGATATGAGGTTCATGGATTAATAAGAAGATCATCTAACATCAACACAAACAGAATAGATCCTCTCATTGCAGAATATAGTTACAGTAACAAACTTCACCTTTATTATTCTGATTTAATAGACTCATCATCATTGACAAATTTAATTAATAATATTCTTCCAGACGAGGTGTACAATCTAGCAGCTCAATCACATGTTGCAGTTTCTTTTAAAAATCCGATTTACTCTACCCATACTTCAACTATTGGAACAATAACAATTTTAGAATCAATTAGAAATATTGATAAAAAAATAAAATTTTACCAGGCTTCTTCCTCAGAAATGTATGGTGGAGCCAAGAACGAAATGTTAGACGAAACATCTTTACTTGACCCTAAAAGCCCTTATGCTGCTGGGAAGGTATTCTCTCACAATATTACTAAAATTTACAGAGACTCCTATGATATATTTGCAGTTAATGGAATATTGTTTAATCATGAATCACCTCACAGAGGTGAAACTTTTGTAACAAGAAAAATAACTAGAGCGGTTGGAAGAATATATCATCAACTTCAAAACAAATTAACTTTAGGAAATTTAGAAGCATTTAGGGATTGGGGCTTTGCTGGTGATTATGTAAAAGGAATGCATATGATGATGCAACATGAAAAACCAGATGATTGGGTTTTAGCATCAGGTGAAACACACACTGTAAAAGAATTTGCAAAATTAGCATTCGATGCAGCTGGATTGAACTGGGAAGACTTCGTTGAAACTTCAAAAAAATATGAAAGGCCTAATGAAGTAAATCACCTTTTAGGAAATCCTGGTAAAGCAAAAAAAGAACTTGGGTGGACACCAGAAACATCCTTTAATGACTTAGTCAAAATTATGGTTGAAAATGATTTAGCGTTGGCTGAAAAAGAGAAGGTTTTAATTGAAAATGGGTTAATGAAACCAACTTGGGAAAATTCTAAATCTTAAGTATTATTTGACAAATACCATTCATAGGTCATTTTTAAACCATCATAAAGATCAACTTTAGGTTTCCATCCTAAATTGTTGATCTTAGAAGAATCCAAAAGTTTCCTAGGGTTACCATCTGGTTTAGAAGTATCAAATAATATATTTCCTTCAAAACCTACAATTTCTTTTATTTTAAGAACTAATTCTTGAATTGTTATTTCAAATGAGCTTCCAACATTAAGTACAGTGTCTTCTATTTCAATTTTTGTAAGTAAAGTTATAGCTTCAGCTAAATCATCAACATATAGAAACTCTCTAAGTGGCTTGCCAGTACCCCATACAGAAAATGAATCATCACATTCTATTTTCGACTTATGCATTCGAGAAATTAAACCAGGGATTACATGACTTTCATTTTCAGAAAAATTGTCATTTGGTCCGTATAAATTAGTAGGCATTAAATTAATAATCTTATGACCAAATTCTTTAGACAATGCATCTCCCATTTCGATTGAAGTCAACTTTGCCATTGCGTATGGAGAATTAGTTGGTTCAAGTACTCCAGTCATTAATTGGCTTTCTTTAATTGGAACCGTTGTACCTAAAGGGTATATACAACTACTTCCCAAGTTGATTAATTTTATTTCTGGAAAATTAACAATGCTTTCAATAACATTCATATTTATTTTTAAATTACTTAAAATAAACTCTGTCCTATTTAAATTGTTAGCAATAATTCCACCTACTTTAGCAGCTGCATTGATAACAACATTTGGACTTATAGATGAAATTAATTCATTTGTTTCTTGAAGTGAAAATAAATTTGTGTCATTCCTTGATGACTCAATAATTTGAACATCATTATCTAGTTGCAAATTCCTGACAATCGCAGAACCAACCATTCCTTTGCTTCCAAGTACTAAAACTTTCAATAAATCACCTTAATTATATTAACTATCATTAGACCCTATTTTATAAATGATAATAGAAATTCTTTAAGATAAATTGTTGGTCTATTTAATTTAAAAAACTTTAATGATAAAGTTGCAATAATAAACTCTTTTAAAGAAGCTATTTTCCAATTATGTACTATGTGATAATGGTCAGAAAAAATTTTTCTGTAATTTGAATGATATAACTCTGAAGAATAATTAAATACACCACTTGTGTTCCATGGCTTCTTACTGCCTAAAAAATGAGCAAGTATTATTGGATTTAAATTATCGTTTGTACTATTAATTTTTGAAGCAGGAAAGTTATACGACATATCTAATTCAATGTATTTGCCATCAAATAGACTGTTTAATACATCTTGATCCCATTGGTAGATTTGATCTTTGTACTCAATCATTTTATTTATTAATTTATTTTGAATATTTTCTCTTTTCCATTTTTTATAATCAATAATCATTACTCCTGCATTAAAATAGGGACCATTCATATCTAATCTTTTATAAATGGCATTGTTTATTTCATCAATCTCTTTTTTATGTTCTGTTCTAGCAGAAAGTATGAAATTAGATTTTGTTAGCTTTTCAATTTCTAATTTAAAATACTCTATTGGATCTACTAGACAAATCACATCACAATCTAAAAATATTATATTTTCAACATATTCGGGTAAATAATTACTTATAAATATTCGATAATAAGTTGCTTCTGTAATATGTACATCTTTTGTGTTTGGAAAGTTGTAGTCAGAATCTTTAAATTGATAAACACTAATATTATTAAGATTTACGTGATTTAATATATCACTTGGAATAAAATTTAAAAAAGTTTCATCACTATGAATAATAAAAATATTTATAGGTTGCGAAATAAAATCGAGTAAAGAAATCATTGATGTTAAAGCTTGATAATTATAATTTTCATCAAAACAATATAGAATATTTAATGGATTCATCTTTACTCAATTACTAAATTTATAAATATAATAATATAATGTGTGGTTTTATTGGTGAATTCAATTTCAAAAACATTGAAAACAAAAATTTAAAATTTGCAAACAAAAGAATAGTTTGCAGGGGCCCTGACAATACTCAATCTCATAGTTATAAATCAAATAACTACTCTTATAACTTAATCTTCAACAGGCTTTCTATTGTTGACTTATCTGAGAATGCTAATCAGCCTATGACTATTGAAGAAAGTAACTCAACAATTTTATTTAATGGTGAAATTTACAATCATAAAGAGCTAAAAAAGGAATTGGTTTCAAAGGGTGCTATTTTTAAATCTAATCACTCAGATACAGAAGTCGTTTTAAACGGACTTGATATCTATGGAAAAAATTTTATAAATAAACTTAGAGGGCAATTTGCAATTGTATTTATAGATAACAAAAATAAAAAAATTGTAATGGCTAGAGACCGTGTTGGTCAAAAACCGCTCTATTATTATTTGGCTGATAAACATCTTGTTTTTTCGTCAAACCTAATATCGATATTAGAGACTTTAGACACTTACAAAATTTCAGAAACTTCTGTAGATGAATATTTAAACTATGGTGTTGTTTCATCTCCAAACACAATTTTTGAAAATATCAAAAAAGTGTGTCCATCTGAAATCATAGAAATTTATTTTGATAATAATTTTTTTGAAAAATTTAATTCAAAATATTGGTCGACAGATGAATTTGTAGACAATAAAAAATTTCATGAAGAGGAATTTTTTGATCTTTTTTCTGACTCAGTGAATATAAGATCAAATGCAGATGTACCAATAGCTTATTTTTTATCCGGCGGGTTGGATTCATCATCAATAGTTAAAAACTACAGTCTTAATAATAAAGAGATTAACACATTCTCTGTTAATTTAGATTCTGAAAAATATGATGAAAGCAAGTGGTCAACACTAGTAGCTGAGAAATACAAAACAAATCACAATTTTGTAAATATATCATCGAAAATATCTTTAAATGATATTTTTAGTTCAATAAATAGCTTCGATGAACCTTACAGTGATCCATCAATCGTTCCTTCATTTATTTTGTCTAAAGAGATAGCCAAACATTATAAAGTTGCAATATCTGGAGATGGTGGAGACGAATTATTAGGTGGCTATGTAAGAACTCACGACGTATTAAAAACATCAGGAAATTTTAACCATTTTATTTCAAAATTTTACGGAATGTATCCCAAATCATTAGGAACAGGAAGCTACTTCTTATCAAAAAGTAAAAATAAAAAAATATCATACAAATCTTTTTTTGAAGATCAAAATTTAGTGAAATTACTTAAAACTAATAACCACGAAAATAATGTGTTCGATTACTTAGACGAATCAAATATTAGTTTATATAAAAAACTTCTTTTGGTTGAATATAAACTCTATTTATCAGAAATGATGATGTTGAAAGTAGACAGAACTTCAATGGCAAACTCATTAGAAGTCAGATCACCATTTGTAGATAATAAGCTTATAGAATATGTGCTTTCAAGAGAAACTAAGTATATTGAGATAAATAATAAAAAAAATATTTTAAAAAAATATTTATCTACAGACTTTGACAGTTCATTTATAAATCGAAGAAAACAAGGATTTGTATTTGATCTAGAAAATTGGGTTTATTCAAATAAAAGTGAAATAGCAGAAACTTTTAAGTTTGGAGAAATTGTAGTAAATACTAATAAAGATATATTGAAACTTTTATCAATTAAAAAAAGCAGAATTAATGCAAATCGTTTGTGGAAATTATTTGTTTTAGAAAAATATTTACAAAATTTACCTTAAATTTATAAAATCTTGATTCATTTTTTCAGTTAAATTATTTATTGAAAAACGGTTTTGCATACTTCTAGAAGCTTCTTTACTAAGCAGTTGTATATTGTCTAAGTTATTTATTTTTTCATTGAACAAATTAATCAGACATCCTTCTTTTAAATTATACAAAAAACCATTTTCATTATGATTTATTATTTCTGAGTGATTGTCAATATTACTTGCAAAAACAGCACATTCGTTAGAAAGGGCCTCAAGTAAAGTTTTTGGATTGCCTTCAAAAGTCGAGCTGCTGATAAAATATCTATAATTCGAGTAAAGTTTATTTAAATCTTCAAATTTCAATTGATTAATAAAATTAACTTCGACATTCAAAGCATCTGAAAGTTTTTGAAGATTTTCAAGCTCACTACCGTGTCCAACAATATCAATAATGTATTTTCCTTTAGTATTTTTAAATTCACTAATTAAATACTTATAATTTTTTTGTGATTCTAGCCTTCCCACTGATAAAATTCTATTGTCAAACCTGTCTTCAAATTTATTAAAACATTTTCTTTCAACCCAATTTTGTCTAAGTAATATTTTTGAAAAGTTATTTTTGTGTTGAACCTTATATCTGTCCATATCTGTTTTGTTACTAACATAAAATAAGTTTGAATAATTTATACTGATTTTCAATAAAAATTTATAAAAATTAATAATATATAACTTCTTATTATTATTCTTTGCAAAATCAAGCATGTCATAACCTGTTCGAATAACTAATTTATTTCTAAAAAATACTTTTACTAATATTGGAACCCATGAGCCAAACAATTGATTTTGATATAAAATATCAACTTTTTTTAGATGTTTTTTTAAGTAAAAAGGCAACAAGAAAGAATGGAGAAATCTTAAAATTTTAGAAGAAAATCTAAAATATTTTGAGTAAATAGGAATTACGCTGTGAATACTATCATCCATTAATGCTGAATCGGTACTATCTCCATAAGAAAAAAAAATAAATTCATATCCATATTTTTTATTTAACTCATCAAAAATTCTCATCTCTCTTTCTAAAGTTCCTGATTCTTTCCATGTTTGAAATGAATAATCAAAGGTAAAAAAAACTGCAACGCGCATTTAAATTTTGTCCATTATTAAATTAACAAATTTTATAAATTTTCTTTGATATGTATGAAGAAGTTTTTTAATTTTCTCTAATTTACTTTTCCTTGAAAGTTTTTTATTTATATCCAATAGTTCACTTTTTGAATAATTTAGATCATAAATGTTTTGTTTTTTTTGATTATGTTTTACTTCATTCTTCCAGTAATTTAAACTAATTTTTTCAAAAGATATATCTTTATTCTCTAAATTTAACAAATAATCAGAAAGTAGTTCATGACTGATTTTATTTAAAGAGTTTAATTTTAATATTGGTAAGTTATCGTAACCTTTAAAAGTTGGAGAATTGAGAACTATAGGAATTGAACCTGAATATAGTGCCTCCCAAACTCTATGTGTGTCAGGACCATTACCTGGTGGACATAGAACAAAAGTGCTATTTTCTAAGTTTTTTTTGTAAGTTCTTAAAGAGAGATCCATACCACCAACTTTTACCCAATCTTTATCTTTGTAAAGTCTAAAGGCTTTTGATCGAACTGAATAATTCGTATTCAAATTAAAATTTAAATACATATCAATCTTATTTTTAAAATATTTTTCATTTGTTAAATTAGAGAAATTTAATACCTGTAAATTTTTTTTTGAGAAATGATTTCCTAGACCCAGTGGAATGTTAATAAGATTACTCTTATTAATATTTAAATTTACAGTGTAAACTTTAGAAATTTGACTTGGGATTTTATTAAATAATTTTTGATCAAATTTTTTGTCAGACATATGAGATATCACATTTATATTTTCTGCTGTACTTTTACTTACTTTATAAAACAACTCCATGAGTAAATCAGAGTGAGTAAAGATTGTTACGCCATCATGAAAACATATTTGTTTTTTAATTATTAATTTTGTATTATTTTTAGAATTCTTTTTTGAATTATTTAGAATGAAGTAATCTTGGAGAACTTCATTATTTACTTCAGTATCTAAAATAACTTTGGAAAAAATAGAATCTGATATTAATTGAACTCGATTACCTGTAATGAATTCATCAGTATGTAAATGCTGTACTACCAACTTTTTAATTGGTATTAGTAATCTTCATAAGATTTTTCTTCAACAAACTTGGAACCAAAAAGATTATTGAGTTTGTATTTCAATTCAAATCTTTTATCGTTAGATATATATACACTTCTAGCTATTTCAATAAACTCATTATCAAATTTTTTATTTTTTTCTAAAACCCTAATTTTGTCTTCTATATCCCATAGTTCTTCGTTAACTTTTTTTAAGTCCCTATAGATTAATTTAAATTCATCGTTATTCAGGTTAAGCTCAGCCAAAGTTTTTTTTAGAGATGTTAATTCTTTATTGATATTTTCAAGCTTGAGGGAAGAGTTAATTTTATTAGTCTTAATTTCTAGAATTGTTATTTTATCAACTAACTCACCTAAAGATACATCTACTTTAATATCCATCAAAAAAATTATAACTAATAAATATTATTATTTTCTAATAATTTAACCAGTTCCACTCTTTTACTAAATATATTTTGGCAGCTTTATCTTCATTTGATTTTAAATTATGAAAATACAGATTTGCAGATGTATTTATTCTTTCAACTAGATGTAAAAAACTACTGTCCAGGCAATGTATTTCCTTTGCTTCTTCAATTAGTTTTACATAGAAAAATATGTTTTTAAAAATGTCTGTATTTTTATCAACGTAAATTGAATTTAAATTTGGATTGATTTTTAAGTTTGCTTTTCCATATGAACTTTGATTGTGCACAAGTTGATAGTCGTCAACTACTTTATGATAGTTTTTTAAATAATTAAATAAATCATTCTCTTTTTGATAATCTCTAGGAATGAAGAAGTTCTCAAAAGAAATTTCATATGGAATTTGTAACTGTTTATAAAAAGATAGATTGAATGGAGGTTTGTTTTTTTTAAATCCTACTTTTAGTGTTTGTAGCTTATTAATTTTTGAATATGCTTTCACGTCATCAGCTTCTTTATCACCTTGAATCTCAAATAAAGTTATGTTTTTATTCTGAGAATATAAATAACTTATACTTTTGAAATCTCGTGATTTTACGGGCATGTATATATGTGCATTTTTTTTAGTGATATAGTTTATCAAACCATTACAAATTATGTGATCACCAAGACCTTGGTGTGTATAGACTATAAACCTGTCTTTCTGAATTTTATTTAATTCATAAACTTCTTTTGAAAAAATCATTAATGAAAGTTTACATTAATCTATTTTTTTAAATATTTTTATTTTTAAAAAGTAAAAATAATATATGCTGTGTATATGTCTAAAGTAACTTATGTTTTTGCAAAAAATAGAAAAAAGTTTTTAATTGAAAATAATTATGAAGCTAAAGAGTTTTTTTATGGCGCAACAGAGTTCAAAAATAATAATTACGATACAGAGATAATTGAATTTGATGAAAATAACAAAAATTATTTTTTTAAATTTACTGACAGAATATTATCAAAGTTTGTCAGCTTACCTTTTTACAGCGAAAAAATATGCACATTAAAAAACCTTCGAATTTTACTTAAGAGTGAAAAAATTTACTTAGTCAATGAAGGAGTTGGTTGTTCCCTTATTCCTTTGTTATTAATTGTTAAGCTTTTCAAATCTATCAATGTTTATGTTTTTGTAATGGGGTTGTATAGTAAGAATTTACAATATCAAAGATTAAAATTTTTTCATAATTTTGTTATTAAATTACTTGTCTTTTTATGTAGTGAAATATTTTTTCTTGGTGAAGGTGAGTTTCAAAAAGGAAAACAATTTCATAAATTCAGTAAAAAACTTAAATTGACAAACTTTACAGTGGATTATCAATTTTGGAAATCTGAAATTAATTGTTCAGAAAATGAACATATTTTATTTATTGGAAATGATGGAAATAAGAATTATGATCTCCTCATTGACATTGCTATGAATTTACCAGAATATAAGTTTGTATTTGTTTCCTCAAATAAAAACTTGCTCGACTTAAAGCTCAATAATGTAAAGGTTGTAAAAGGTGAGTGGGGTAATAATTATTTAACTGATAGTGAACTAAAAAAAGTTTATGAAAAGTCTAAAATTTCTATATTACCTTTAAATGATACTTTTCAACCTTCTGGACAAAGTGTTGCTTTACAATCAATGGCTGTAGGTGTTCCTGTCATAATTTCAAAAACTAAAGGATTTTGGGATAAAAATAATTTTAAAAATAAAAAAAATATTCTATTTGTGGATAAAAATTCAACAAGTGACTGGATAAATACAATCTCTAAATATTACAAAGATAATGATACTTTAAATGAAATAGCTTTAAATTCTAAAAAGATAATGAAAGACGTGTACGATATCAATTATTTCTACAAAAAAATACTGTAGTGATCTCATAGCCTTAAAGTTCTCTTTAATCTATCCCTAATTTTTTCATTTTTAGAAACTATTGAATTGTAATAAAATTGTTTGGAGTAAATTTGGGTTAAATTAAATTCATCTGAGTTTTTAAGGCTATTCTCATTATTAACAATATCTAAAATTCTGTAAAAAGGATTATATTTTTCGCAAACTAATTGCTTAGATTTTATCAACATTCCTATTCGTTCTTCATATAAATTGCTTGATATTACTGTCTCAATTTTTGTGATGCTTTTTTCTAAATCGAAAATATTAATTTTTTCTAATGACTTTTTAGGGAAGTAATCATATACATTCTCTGCTCCTGCGTAGAGAGGAAATGAAAGACCTAAATAAGCGTCATAGAGTTTTTCCGATATGATGTTTTGTTGAAAATTATTTTCAATTGCAATATGATATTTATAATTTGAGATACCTTCCCATTTTGTTGAAATGTAATTTACCCCATTACCAAACCAATCAAGTTTATTTCCAAAATGGTTTTTTAGCTCTTTAACAAACTTGTATCTAAGATTTTGATTTTCTGTTTTAACCTTATTTGAACATATAACACTTATTTTTTTTGGCTTACTTAAGTGTTTTAAATTCAAAAAATAATTAATATCTCTAGTGTGGCTGGAGTAATAGCTCTTACCATGATTAGAGTTAATCATCCAAGGTAAAAAAGGGGTTGTGTTCTCTTTAGATTTATTTCCAATAAAATATGGCGTGTAATTATGTGAAAACTGATCTAGATATTCTTGTATATAAGCACTTAGAAAATAATCTTTTTTGTAAGAAGTTTCAGTATTTAAATAATATATATTATTTTTTTTAACACTACAAGATTCTTTAAACGTATTTAAGTCTTCAAAAACAAACCAGAAATCTGCGTACTCCAATGAATTGTCATTAATATAAAATTCTATGTTTTTTAAAGTATTTTTACTACTTCCTATAAACTGTGAAAGACTTGATTCTGGATCATATCCAGGCATAGACAGTTTAACTTTTATAGTCATTTTTATACAATAGTGAATAATAGTTTTTTTTAAATTTATTTTTATTTAAGTATCCTCTAGCATCAACCAATAAAGTTGAATCAAAAAATTGATTCAACTCTGGTTTTTCAATATTTTTATATTCAGACCAGCTAGTAGCTAAAATAACGGCATCTACTTCACCAACATATTTCTGCCAATTATTAACAATTTTTACTTCATAACTTAATGAATCTTTAAATTTTTCTGAAGATAACGGATCGTGAATTAAAATTTCTAATCCTAAACTATTACAAATATCAGCAATTTTTAATGTAACAGTATTGCGAATATCATCTGTATTTGGCTTAAAACTTGTACCAAGAATTAATACTTTACGATTATTAAATGTACTATGTTTTGAGGACAAAATTTTTTTAACATATTTTGTTTGTGATTGATTTACGTCAATCGTAGCTTTTAAAAAAGAAGACTCTAAATCTAATGACTTTGTAAAACTATGAAATTCATGAACATCTTTAGGAAAGCAACTTCCACCATAACCATATCCGGGTAAAAAATAATCTAAAATTTTTGGTAAATAAATTTCATTATTCACCCTAACCGACCATCTGTTGTCTAAAGATACTCCTTTAATTACATCAATGTAATCAATATTGCCAATTGACTGCGCGATGTTTGCAAATTCATTATTAATTGAAATTTGAATTGCCAATAAAGAGTTGTTCACATATTTGATTAACTCAGCTGTTCTAGAGTTTGTATATAATATTTCACAATTAAATTTTGAATAAATTTTTGACAAAGCAATTTTTGTTTTTTCATCTTCATATCCTATAACTATTCTGTCCGGATACATGAAATCGTTTACGGCTGAACCTTCTTTCAAAAATTCTGGGTTCATACCCAGCCCAAAATCAATACCGTGTTTCTTTCCTGATTGTTTTTCTATTTCTTCTTTAACAATCGTATCAGTAGTTGAAGGCAAAACTGTACTTTTTACTACAACAGATATGTATTTTTTAGTATTTTTAATAGCTTCTGAAATAGCACCTAATGCATTCATAACTTGTGATAAGTCAATGCCTTCAGGAACGCTAGGGGTACCAACTGCAAGAAGAATTACATCAGAGTTTTCTAGTATCTTTTGGTTTAAAGTCGATATATTTAAGTGTTTATTTATATTTTTATTTAACAAATCTTCCAGTCCCTCTTCATAAAATTGAGGTTTAGAATTTTCTAAATTTTTTACTACATCAACGTTATTATCAATACAAGTCACACTTAAGCCTTTTTCAGCAAGACATACAGCTGTTACTAGTCCTACGTAACCAGAACCTAATACAGTAATATTCAATTAAAACTCCTGTAAGTAATATTCATAGGTTAGCTTCAACCCTTCTTCAAGATTTACTTTAGGAGTAAATCCCAAAAGATTAGAAGCTTTAGAAATGTCTGGACATCTTCTAGATGGATTATTTGTTAAATAATCCTCATCTGTACTTTTTTTATAAGCAATTTTAGAATCCGAGTTTGAAATCTTAATAATTAAATCTGCTAATTCTTCCATAGAAACTTCTGGACTCTCACTACCGATATTAAAAATTTCTCCATCAAAATCTGAAAACAGTGTTAAGAAATATCCCGTTAGAGCATCACTAAGATAACAAAATGTCCTCGTGGCTTTCCCGTCTGATAAGATATTTATATCTTCTTTGTTTAAAATATTTTTAAAAAAATCTGGTATAACTCTTCCATCATTTAAGCTCAAACCAGGTCCATAATTATTAAAAGGTCTAACTACCTTGACTGGTAAATTATATTTTTTGAAATATATGTAGCAAAGTGTTTCAGATAGTCGTTTTGATTCATCATATGATGCTCTTGGACCAAAACTATTTACGTTACCAAAATAAGTCTCTTTAGTTGGAATATTATCTATTGATGGATCACCATAAACTTCACTTGTAGAGAAAAATAAAATACTTCTTGGCCTTAATTTGAGACTGCTATTGAGAATATTTCTTAAACCAACTACATTTGCATCAATAGTTTCTAAAGGGTATTTTCTGTAAAATGTTGGGGAAGCAACTGAAGCAGCATGTATTACAAAGTCGCTTTGTGGATAGTCGTCTATATTTAGAATATCTTTTTCAAAAAAACTTATATATTTGTTATCACTCAATTCATTCAGCCAAGTTGGCTTTTTGTATAGAAAATTGTCATAAGCAATGAGTCTTATTGGATGACTTACTAATTTATTTTTATTAACATAATCAACAAAATTACACATACCTGAGCCTAAGAAGCCGCTTGCACCAGTCAACAAAATAGTTTGGTTAGAAAGATTGTCTACCTGATTACCAAGATTTTGGTATATCCTTTTTGACGTATCTTCAAAAACATTAACCATATCAAATTTTAAATTTTTCAAACATATTTACACATTTTATCAAAGTTTTCTAAGTAATATTGATGTATGAAGATTGAAGAATTACAAGCAGTGATACTAGCTGGTGGCAAAGGTACCCGAATTAGGGAAGAAACAGACATTACTCCAAAACCAATGATCAAAATAGGAGGAATGCCAGTTATTGAGCATATTATGAAAAGATTTATGTACTACAATTTAAATAATTTTATTGTATGTACTGGCTACAAATATGAAGTAGTTAACGAATATTTTTCTAACTATAGGTCGTCCAAAAATTTTTCATATAATTCTTCAAACGATAAATTAACCAGCCTAGAAGATCTAGACGAATTTAATATAGAAATTTTATTTACTGGAAATGAAACAAATACTGGTGGAAGAATTTTTCGAATAAGAGACAGAATAAAAAATGATATTTTTTTAGTTACTTATGGTGATGGATTAGCGAATATTAATATAAGCAATCTTATTGAATTTCATAATTCTCACCAAAAAATTGGAACAGTTACAACAACCACAATGAACTCAAGATTTGGGCTTGTTACCACGAATGAAAATAACCTTGTAACTTCATTTAATGAGAAAAGTAAAGAAAAACAAAAATTTAATATTGGTTACATGGTTTTTAACAAAGCAATATTTAACTATCTTGACGAAAACTCAATACTAGAAAAAGAACCCTTAAGCAAACTTGTAGAAGATGAACAATTGGTTTCTTATTTCCATGATGGTTTTTTTGAACCTATGGATACCTATCGAGAATATCTTAATTTAAATAATTTATGGGAAAAGAACCAAGCTCCGTGGAACCAATTTTAAAATCTTTGATTTAGATATCTGTAAACAAATTTTGGTACAATTAATTTAATTTTAGAGTAAATACTTTTTGGAAATATTTTTTTTACAATCTTTTTAATAAATAAGATCAATTTTAATTTTGGAGATTCAACTCTAAAAAATTTAAATATTTCCAAGACATTTCGTTTATATTTATTATTTAAATTTGGATTTAAATTTTTAATTGCTTTGAAAATTTCTAAGAATATATAATACTCTAAAAATCTTGGATATCCATAGTGGTTATCAATTCGAAGCCGGTAATGATAATTATTAAAATCTAAAATATTATCATAAAAATTATTTTGTATGTCTTGCCTTTTGCCAACTGAAAATTGAACATTATTTTGATTAAGTAATTTACCCAATGCAACATCATTCCATTCATTGTGGTCCCAGTCATCTTTTTTTGATAAGATTAATTCAAGTGTTTTCTTATTCATAATTATTCCCGCTCCACTCATGAAGTTAATGAAATCATTTGAATTTTTATAATCTCTAACCATTGGAATTCCTGAATATAGAAACTCCTCATTAAAGTAATTGTTTGTAATAAATTCTTCTAAAACTGGAATGTTGACATAAGAACTAGTGTTTGTGTGAAAAATATAATCAAACTCAATATTCTTTAAACACCATTCAATTCCGAGTAAAAACTTGTATCCTAAATTTTTTGTTGTTGAGTCAACTTCTACGTAAAGGGTATCTTTTATTTTAGTTTGAATTTGTCCGCTTTCATAAAAAAGTACTGTTGATTTGCTTGGATTGTTTCTTATCCATGTTTTTTTTATTGCTTTTTTATTTCTACTTGAAGGATAAGTTTTTGAGCTTAATATCAATATTAATAATTTCATTTAATAATATTTACTGCTCTTCTATCATCTTTTACTTTAATTTCAATTATCTCATCATATTTAAATTCATCTTTACTATGAGTGGAATTAATAATTGTTATATTACTGTTTTCTAACAAGCGACTAATAATTATTTTTGACTCATCATCTAAATTAGCTGTCGACTCATCTAAAAATATCAAATCTACATTTGCAACTAAAGCTCTAATAAATGAAATTTTTTGCATTTGTCCAGAAGATAGCGTGGAAGATGTAATCTCATCTGATAAGTTTCTAAAATTAGATTCTTTGAAGACTTTAAGTTCTCTTAAATAATTTTGTAGTTTATTGTCATCAATTTTGTTTTTACTTCCATACATTAAGTTTTCTCTAAGAGTGCCCCTGACTATCAGTGGATTGGCCCCAATATATCCAAGTGTCTGTTTTTGTCTAGTAATATTTCCTTTTTCTGGAATCAAAACTCCAGCCAAAAGTCCAATTAATGTACTCTTGCCACTACCATTTTCACCAACAATAACGTAATGCTTTCCTTTAAATAAATCCAAATTTAAATTCTCAAAAATAAATTCATCACTTCCAAAATATTTAAAATTTAAATTATTTATTGATAGGATTTTATCCGATTCGAAGTCTACTTCGGATATCCAGTCTTTATTCTTTGATAAGTTGCTTTGAAGACCTATATACTTTTCAACATGAACATGAGAGTTTATCAACATTGCAAGAGAATTATTAATAGTGCCAAAAGTCTGAACAAATCTAAGAACAATTCCTATAAACTCAATTGAAAGTATCGAACTAAACCTATTTAAAATAATTACAAAAGAAAAAATTGTTACTGCAACAAAATGAGGTAATGTAGTTGAAATCTCCTTATATATAAATGCTTTTTTTGCAACATCATAATTTTTTTGAATAATTTTAAGAAAGTTTTTAAATTCAAAATCTTTAGTTTTTAAAATTTTAATTAAATAAGTATTATCAATTACCCTTTGTATATCTCTTCCAGTTTGAATATTTAAATGGAAAGATTTATCCATTAAAACACGGCCCATTCTCAAAACATATTTAATGGGAAAGAACAAAATTACAACCCCAAGAAACATAAATAACATTAATTCAAGATTGGAATCAACTAAAAAAACAAAATAGATTGTGAACTGTAGTACGTAGGTTAAAAACATTGTCGCAGCACCATAAAATGTTGAAACGTGAATACTTAAAGTGTTTATAAAATAAGTAGCGTCTGATAGTGAGTAATTGCCTTTGTCGTACATTTCATTCAACAATTGTTCTCTCAAATCTTCTTCAACATCGTATTGAAGTGAGATGATGTTATATTTACCAATAAAATTAAAAAGAAATCTTAAAACTACAATAAGTACAATTGAAAATTTATTTGCAATAAAAATATCCAAAAGAAAATTTGTATAGTTTAATGAATTAGTCAAAAACTTTGTAAATAAAAGAATTATTAATATGTCTAAAATGGCTACTAAATTACCAGCAATAGCACTATATATAAGTCTTAATTTTTTCCTTTTAATATTTGAATTTTTTGAAACTAAATAAAAATCTTTTAGAACATTTTTCAAATTTTTCATTTATTTAAGTTTATACAAATTTAAGTTAAATATTATCTATAAACTTTACTTAATTTTTTGTATTAAATTACAAAACCTATAAAGGTATACTATTTTAAGTACAAAATGATTAAATTTTCCAGAAAAGCTTTTTACACAAATCACAACAAAGAATTGAAACGATATATCAATAAAAATAATCGCTGTTTACTAATTACAAATTCTTCTATAAACAACACATACTCTGACCTGAACTTAGAAGTCATAAAAATTGCAAACCCTAATATTCAAAATGAACAATTTAACATCAAAACTGAAAATAAATATGATTTAATCATAATTACTGATATTTTTGAAGTAACAGAGGATATTTACTCCTTTTTAACAAAGCTTAAAGAACTAGTTAACCATAATGGGAAAATCTTACTAACTTCTATAAATCCTAAATGGTATGGCGTGTTAAAAATTGCAGAAAAACTAGGACTGAAACAAAAATCTTATGTTCATTCATTTATTCATCCTAAAAAAATTTCAAATATTTTTCATTCACAAGGTTTTGAAGATATTACTTCATATAATCGTCAAATAATTCCGTTTAGATTTCTTGGTATTGGAACTAGTATTAATGCTTTACTTGAATTAATTTTTGGTTTTTTAAATATCGGAATTATTACTTATTTTTTGTACCAAACAACAGAAAATAAAAAAAACAAACAGACAAAATCCATAATAATTCCTGCAAAAAATGAAGAAGGAAATCTTGAAGAATTAGTTAATAGAATTCCTAAGTTTGAAGAAAGATATGAATTAATTTTTGTTTGTGGCGAATCAAAAGATAATACATTCGAAAAAGCAAATTACATAAAAGATACTTACTCTGATATTGATATAAAAGTTTTTAATCAATCAAAGAATGGTAAGGCTAATGCAGTATGGGAAGGTATAGGTAAATGTAATGGAGAACTAATAGCCATATTAGACTCTGACATCAGTGTAGATCCAGAAAGTTTAATCTTCTTTTTTGAAATTATAGAAAGTGGAAGATGTGATTTTGTTAATGGAACAAGACTTCTTTATTCTATGGAGGATTCTGCAATGAGGAAGATAAATAAAATAGGTAATAGAACTTTTCAATTTTTAATTTCTAAACTAGTTGCAAGAAACTTATCTGACACCCTTTGTGGAACAAAAGTATTTAAAGCAAAAAATTTAGAGAATTTATATAAGTGGCAAAACATGATGACAATTAAAGATCCTTTTTGTGATTTTGATTTAATTTTTTCAAGTGCTTATGCTGGAGAAAAAATACTTGAGTATCCAATTCACTATAGAACTAGAACTTATGGATCAACAAATATATCAAGGTTTAAAGATGGCTGGAAATTAATTCTTTATTTATTAAATGCTCTAATTTTATTTAAAACAAGTAGGAAATGATATCATTTAAAACTTATCTCAAGAACTTATTAATGGTTTTGAGAAATTTTAAAATATTTACTTTAGATTTATTAAAAATCACTCTACTAATTCCAATTAATTTAATTAAATACAAAAGAATTCAGGAAAACAATCTAGTTTTTGTAACTGCTTCAGATTCAAATTTCTTCAATAAATCATTAAAGCTACTTTCTTCTCTTGAGGAAAATATAGATAATCAAATAGTTTTTTATGATCTAGGTTTGAATAAACAACAATTAAGTGTTTTAAAAAAACAATTTCCAAATATTTCTGTATTTCAATTTAATTTTGAAAAATATCCAAGCTTTATTTCAAAATATACCGAAAATAAACTTGGACACTACGCATGGAAACCAATAATCATTAAAGAAGTTTTAGATAAAACCAAAAAAAATGTGATTTGGATTGATGCGGGAAGTACTGTTGGAAAAAGAGTCTTGTTTTTAAAAATTAGTTTTTTAGCAAACTCGATTTTAACTGTTAATAGTAGTAACAAGATTTCTGACTGGACTCATATTAAAACTTTAAGTAAATTAGATCCAAAAAATAAACATATAAGAAAAAGAAACTGTGCAGGTGGCCTGGTTGGATTTAAATATGATAATCCTACTTCAAGAAAAGTTATAAGTTTATGGAGTCAGTACTCTCAAATAGAAGAAATAATCTCACCATCAGGTTCTGACAGAAGCAACCATAGGCAAGATCAAGCTATTTTATCTATACTTTTGCATGAACATTATTTAACAAGTAAAATATTAAAAATTTTTAAAATAAACTCTAATTTCTCAATAGGCGTATATTTTCATAATCGAAAATTAACAACGATTTAAATTTTTAGGACTATTTGTCTTTTACTTTCAACGCTTTTGTTATTATCACATTCTTGTTCTTTAGCATCCAGTAATAATAAGTAACATCTTCTCCAATAGCTGAAGGAAGTTCTTTGTAAAGATTTTTTAAAAATATAAAATATATATTTAAAATACCTTGTTCATTCGTAATCGAAATTGGGTAAGTTTGAACTAAATCAATAATTTCTTTTTTAGTATTGTTGTCGATAATTTTAGTATCAAAATACATTACACCAGTTTGGAAATAATTATTTATCTCTAAATCGTAGTTTGAACTTAGTTTGTTATATTTAATATCAGTCTGATCAAATTGAGACTTTAACTTCCATTCGTATGTTGGATAAGAATCAGATCTTGCATGAAACCCATTTGAATGTAAATTTTTTAAAATTGGTTTTATATCATCATGAATAGACATATTTATATCAAGATAAAAAATATAGTCCCAATCTTTTATCCAAGAATCAAACAAATGAAGTTTGTTCCATTGAAAGTTTTTTGTTAAGTGTCTATTTGGATTATCACCAGTATTTAAATTTTTCAAACTATCTTCAGTTTCCTGATTAAATATAATTTTAGGAAATCTAAAAACCGAAACATTGTTCCTTCTTCTTATTTCTTTGATTAAAAATGTGGGAGTATATTTTCCTGTAAGTAATATTACTTCACCATCATACTGACCCTCAACTCTAATTCTTTTATACATATTTGAAAAATATTGATATAAATATTTAAAATCTGCAACTAAAGCTAGTGCTATCTTCTTGTCTTCAAATTCTTCAAGTTCATTTACATCATCTGTTGATACCACTTCATAAATACTGAAACTATCAACAGTATCAATTAAATTAAAACAATGTGGATTAGCTTCAATAAACTTTAAAACTTTATATTGTTTATAACTATAAATGTCATCTAAACCTACATACTTTGTATTTTTCCATAATTTTTTAAATTCAGAATAAGTGGTGAACTCACCTCCATCAAAAATAACAAAATCAAAATTCGTAGTTAATGAATTAAGAATATTTTTTGTTTTATTATATCTTCTAATATCTTGATAAAACCATTCTGAATTTTTTTGCTCAAAACCAAATTTTTCAAATTCAATTGTGCTTATGTCGGGCATCTCACTTACATCGACTATTCTTCCGTATATTAGATTTACATAATCTTCATATTCGGAAAGATTTTTTTTTGCTTGCTTAAATGCAAGTTTGTCGGCTTCTAAAGAAATAAAATTTACAGTTTCTTTTTTACTAATTATTGCGTCAATTACTGTTTTTGTAGAACCAAGACCATTCCATGTACCTATATCTAAAATATTTTGAAGTTGATTATTCATGATAAAGCTATAAATTAGCTTACCTTCTTCTGTGTCAGGATTTATTTGTCCAGTGGTTTGGCTAATATCTTTTTTTGTTTTTAAATAATTTCTAAGATTTTTAAAAATCTGTAAATTATAAACTGTTTTTAGTAAATTTATCATAATTCATTCACAACTTCTTTTAACATATTAAAAGCTCAAATAATCTTTCAATGTTAACTCAATCTATTCTTTGAACAATAAAATGAATAATTCATCATATATTATAAATCGTTTTTGAGAATGCTCTTTTACTGCTCCAACCAAGATTTAAAAAATTGTTAATTCTTTTCAGCATTTCTATTTATTTAATCTTAATCATTAAAAAAAAATTGGTGTTTTGAAAATTAGTTTATATTTTTTAACTTAATGTTTGATTAAAATATCAATATGAATATAAATATTTTATGTGACAATAAAAACTCGTGGTTTTGGAATACTTCAAGTGATTTTTTGAAAGAATTAGATTCAAGAGGTTGCAAAGTAAATTTATGTAAGAATGAATCTGAGTTGAAAAAAGCTGAAATATCCGCATTTATTTCTTGTACAAAAATAGTGTCACCAATTGGTCTTAAAAAAAGTCAATCGAATATAGTATGCCATCCTTCAGATTTACCTAGTGGAAGAGGATTTTCTCCAATTGCATGGGAAATTTTAAACAAATCAAACCAAATTATTTTTACTCTATTTGAAGCTGATGAAGAAATTGACAATGGAGAAATATATATGAAGAGAAAAATCAAATTGAAAGGGACGGAGTTAAATGATGAAATAAAAATTATACAGGCTGAAACTACTTACTCTATGATTCTTGAATATGTAGATAATTATCCACAAAATGCTAGCCGCAAACAAGAAGGTGTCGCAACCTATTACCCTAGACGTACACCAAAAGATTCTGAACTTGATATACAAGATTCAATTGAAAATCAATTTAATTTATTAAGAATTGTTGATAATAATTTATATCCTGCTTTTTTTTTCTATAAAGATCAAAAATATACAATAAAAATTGAAAAAGATGAAGATAATTTAAATTATTAAACTTATTTTTTTCAATTTTTAAATATCCAGGGGCAAGAGGCATAATTGAACTGCCGGCCCTTTGTTTTTAAGATTTGGGCTAACCTATTGACCTTATATAACTTATTCTGTATGAATATACGCTTGTTGCTAACAAGCTGTTGGTCGCAGTGAGCGGTAAATAAAACAGAATTTTTTAGTGAGGAGTCGCAGTTTGGTCATAGTTTTAAGAAGACTTCTTTTGAAGTAAAAATACAAAATTATTCTCCGTCATCTCAATTATTTGAGATTCAAAATTTTTGGGAATAATTTTATTTATTATTAACCATGTATCAATAGTCCAAATTCCAATATCTTCAATTATAAAAAAACCGTTCATTTTTAAGTTGCTTAATGCAAACAATAAAGTATTTAAATTAGAAAGTTGATAATGTAATCCGTCATCAATAATCAAATCAAATTTTTCTTTTACATTATCTGTAATATTTTTAAAAGTTTCTAGATTGTTCTGATCTACAAAAAATGTTTTTATTCTTTCCTCAGAAAATAATATTTTTTTGTCTACATCTGCTCCATATATTTTTGATGTAGTAAATGTATCTTTAAATCCTTTAATAGAAGCTCCAGGCTTACCAGATAATCCCATAGAGCTGACTACTTTTGGGTCGTTAGTTCCTAAACCTATCTCTAAAATATTATATGGATGCTCAATGTCTTTTAAAACACAAGAATAAATTAAATGATAATTGTTTCTAACTTTATCTGATCCATAAATTTCTAAATTCTGTCTTAATTTGTCCTTAATTTTTTCTGTGTTCTTGTGTTTTTTTTGATCATAGAACATTGAATAAGTAAGAATATTATTTTTATCTCCAAACTCTGCAATTTGAGCAATTTTTGGAATTGTTTCATTAATATTTTGGACTACAAGTGGAACAAACGATTCATAATCTTGATTTCCATGAGGCTTGAAACTACTAAATGTTGTTAATAAATTTAAACTAGTTTTTTTTCGAGGGCTGTTCCAAGGAGGTTTTACAATTGAAATAATTTTACCTTTTAGTTTGTAATATGCTTTCATAGTTGTGGCCAGAGGCAGAATCGAACTGCCGACCCCTTGTTTTTCAGACAAGTGCTCTACCGACTGAGCTATCTGGCCCTTAGCGGGGACG
>MDTA01162355.1_pt1 | contig 42245 bp, 38 predicted proteins | sample 811151 | NCBI WGS metagenome assembly MDTA01 (sample SAMN05326648, study PRJNA326480) | marine metagenome | isolation source: seawater | place: Indian Ocean: South | collected 2010
CCCGTCATCTGAAGTTTCTAACTCGATCCTTCTACCCCATGCCGTCGCGACTATTGGCGAACTCTGTTGAGAATGCGGTGATAACAAAATTTTTGGGTTTCCTGAAAACATGGTTGTTAACTTTATAATCTCTTCTTTTTCGATTTCTGGCTGATAAGTAACCCAAACCGCGCCGTGTTCAAGAGAGTGAACTGCTGCTTCATCTAGTAATTCAACTTTATAAATTCCGCACGTATGCCAAATTCCTAAATGGTCACCTCCGGCAGGTGGGATAGTCGGATAATCAACATTCTCATCTGTATGTTCACGTGAAGTTATTACTAGGTATTCGACTTCCTCTAACATTTCTTCCGTTGAAACTTCTACGGCAACATCATCTCCACTTCCACAAGCAGTAAACATGAACGTGAAAATGATAAGAATAGGAAAAAATTTTTTGAAATTTTGAAATAATTCTTCCATAAGGATTCCTCTAAATTGTTGTCTTTTCACCTTCGAAAATTTGCAAATCGATACTTCTTTTAGACAGTTCCGAAAGAAATTCAGATGGATCAACCATCAATCCAAGTGTAGACATATAGTTTGTCTTAATTTTTTTATTCAACAAAAATTCAACCGTTAAAGCTGTAACAGACGCGGCAGCCACTGCTGGACGTTCAGCAACCCCTAAAACAATATTCTCCTGAACACCATTTTTTCTCCCACGTAATTCAACTCTTATAGCACCAACACCTCCTTCACTGTGAGGCGGTGTGAGCATTGGAAAAAAAGCGGTAAACCTGTCTCTTCTTGTTGCTGCCATTTTTGCTGAGATTCTAGAGACTTTCGGGAAAACATGATGTAAAAGAATTGGATCCGCAAGTGAAGCGTTATAACAATCTTGTGGCCCTACAGGTTCAGGAAACCACAAAAGTTCTCTACCTGAACCTCCTAATCTCCTATCCCAACGATTTTCTCTCCACCCATAAGAACTCCGACTTAATGCACGATGATGAACAAGAGCGCATGCCGGACCACCAGTACCCATTTTTGACACATGAATCTCATCTATTTCATCTAGCATCCTTTTCCCATATGCAGCCAAAACACAGCTCAAACCCGGAGCGAATCCAGTTCCAACCGCTACCGGAACTTTAAAATTAAAAGCTTCTTCTTCTAATTTTAGAATTGACACTGTTTCCACTAAACCATCAGAAACAACAACTGTGGGTCTGCGTAATCTAATTGAATTTTTTACTGCCTCTAACTGTGTACCTCTAGGAGATGCTATGACCACAACATCTGCATCCATATTCTGTGAAAAAGGAAAATGTTCAACCGTTACACGCCCGCTAAGTGCCTTTGAAGCGGTACCGAGTTTTTCAGGTGAGATGTCTCTAATGGTTATTTGATCTACTGAATTTGATGCTAAAAGTTGTTGCGAGACTTTCGTTCCTACCGCTCCAGCTCCTATAACAAGTGCTCTCACTCTAAATACCAAAATTAGAAATTTTTTTCCAACCACCTGTTCTTTTTTCAACACCAGGCTCTTGGTTAAAACGTACCGCACCCGCAACTGCAGCAGCAGTAATTATCGCTGCTAAAGCACGCCTCAATTTATTCATTGTGGGCCCAGCTGGAATTGAACCAGCGACCTCACCCTTATCAGGGGTGCGCTCTAACCGGACTGAGCTATGGGCCCTACTGTCAAAGATGACTACAAATCTTAAGTTTTAACTTTAAGTGTTAAAAACTATTGTTACTTATTATGTAGGAGGATTTTTTTCATCCTCATAAATATCATCATTTGATTTAAATCTTCGTCTTCTAACTGCCGTCTCTTCTTCAATCATTGTGAACCTGATGCCACCTGTAAGGTCACTAATTAAATTAAACAAAACCACCAAAACAACAGTTAAAGCTGTGCCACCTACAACTAAAATAAGTCCACCTAAAAAGAAAATTCTCAAAATTTGATCAGAATCAAATTCAAATACCTCTAAAGCAAATAAATCTTCTATGAAAGACTCAACTTTTTGTATGGTTCCTGCATCTTCAGCTGTATTCCACAAAATTCTCACAGCTATTGAAGAAAGGCCCCAAATGCACGTATAAAAAATCAATCCAACTTTTAATGCGGACCAAGGTTCGATGTGGCGGAAAACCCTTCTTACTTTTCTAACTTTGTAACCAGGTTTTATATTTTGTGATTTAACTTCTTTTTGTTTAAGTGAATTCCAAAATTTAGGCTTGTTGCGTGACGATAGATTTTCCTGCCCCCACATCAATTCATCAGGCTGCCTTATAATTGACGACTCAACAATTTCATCGTTTTCTTCAGATTTACCGATTAGTTTTTTTAATCTTTTTGTCACCGTTGTAGAAGAAAGATCTTCACTTTCAGCTCTATCAAAAAAATCTTCTTCTGTTTCACTCACATTTACAGTTTAGAAGTCCAGCGCTCGTCAAACTTGTCGCTTCTAACATTAACACTCGATTTGTTACTCTTCGTTATCTGTAGGAGCAGGAGAAACTGCTGTAATTATCTCACCTTCACCAGGTGACATAACTCTCACACCAGTTGCATCTCTGCCTTGAATTGAGATTTCTGAAACAGCAAGTCTAATAATTTTTCCACTCGAAGTAACAGCAAGAATGTCATCATCTTCACTTACCACTAATGAACCTGCCACAGTTCCTCTAGAGTCTGTAGTTTTAATTCCTCTAACCCCAAGACCTCCTCTTCCTTTTACGGAAAAATCATCAATTACAGTTCGTTTTCCAAAACCTTCTGTTGTCAAATGCAACAACATTGACCCCTCTTTAGAAACCGAACATGAAATAAGACTGTCTCCAGAGCGAAACTTCATTCCATTAACTCCAGCAGCAGTTCTACCCATAGGTCTTATTTGTTCTTCATCAATTCTCAATGTTTGACCAAAAGATGAAACTAGAAAAATATGGTCTGAACCATTCGTGGGAACAACGCTGACCAACTCATCTCCTTCATTTAGCTTTATAGCGATTAATCCCGCTTTTAAAGAAGAATCATAAGCAGTGAATAATGTTTTCTTAACTCTTCCATTTTTGGTTGCAAAAAATAAAAACCTGTTTGTTTCATAATCTCTGGTATCCACTACAGCTTGGATTTTTTCATCTTGCTGTAATGGCAACAAATTAACAATTGCCGTTCCCCTAGCTGTGCGGCTCGCAGAAGGAACTTCATGCGCTTTTAATCTATAAACTTTCCCTTTGTTTGAGAAGAAAAGAAGATACGCGTGGGCGGTTGTATGAATCATATGAGACAAAGCGTCTTCATCTTTTAGTTTGGCTCCAGTCACCCCTTTGCCGCCACGCCCCTGAGAGTTGAAATCAGAAAGAGCCATGGTTTTTACATAGCCGGCTGAGGTCATTGCAAAAATTAATTCCTCATCGTCTATGAGGTCTTCAATATCTAGTTCGCCGGGATCTGGAACAAATTCAGTTTTTCGTTCTGAGGAAAACTTTTCTTTCAATTCGAGTATCTCTTCTTTTATAACTGCTTTTATTTTTGCTTCTTGTGAAAGAATCGATTCAAGATCAGAAATGATTTTAGATAGTTCCTGCATTCTTTCTTCAAGTGTGCTTTTACCAAGACGAGTCAGTCGAACTAGTTGCATATCTAAGATGTGATTAGCTTGAATTTCAGTGAAACCATATTCGTCATTCATTAAACCTGTTCTAGCTTCAGAACGATCTGCTGAACTGCGAATCAAATCAATCACATCGTCTATTCTCTCTAAAGCTTTAATTAACCCTTCGGTTATATGAGCTTCGTCTTGTGCTTTTGCAAGACGATATTCACTTCTTCTTCTTATGACGACAATCTGGTGGTCTATATAAGCTTGTAGAAGTTCTACAAGGTTTAACGTCCTGGGAACCCCATCTACCAATGCAACAGTATTTACTGAAAATGTTGTTTGTAATGGTGTTCTTTTATAGAGATTATTTAATATAACTAAAGCTGGTGCATCCTTCTTAAGAGTTATAACAATACGAACAGCACCTTTCGCAGATTCGTCGTTAATATCTGCAATGCCTTCTATTTCACGAGCCTCAACAAGATCTCTAATTTTTGACATTATTAAATTGGGACTGGCTTGATATGGAAGTTCGCTTACTATGATTCGGTTTCTTTTTCCGTCTTCTTCAATATCTGTTCTTGCTCTCATACGGATTGATCCGCGTCCGGTTGAATAAGCATCTCTTATACCTGTTTTGCCTAAAATTAAGGCACCTGTTGGGAAATCGGTTCCAGGAAGTATCTCTAAAATTTCATTAATAGTTGCTTCAGGATTATCAAGTAAGTGAACTGTCGCATCTATACATTCACCTAAATTATGAGTAGGAATATTCGTCGCCATGCCTACAGCAATTCCTTGACAACCATTAACTAACAGATTTGGAATTCTTGAAGGTAAAACATCTGGTTCCCTAAACTCACCTGAGTAATTATCAATAAAATCAACAGTGTTTTCATCTATTCCATCAAGTAGTGAAATTGCTCTTTGATCAAGTCGGCATTCTGTATATCTAGGAGCTGCAGGTGTGTCATCTGGCGAATATCCAAAATTACCTTTTGCCTCAATCAAAGGATCTCTAAGACTAAATGGTTGCCCCATCCTTACTAAAGAGTCGTATATTGCTGCATCACCATGTGGGTGATACTTACCCATTACTTCACCAACAACCCGAGCACATTTGATTGTTGGTCGATCAGGTCTTGCACCCAAATCATACATCCCCCAAAGAATCCTTCTGTGAACCGGCTTTAATCCATCTCTGGCATCAGGCAAAGCTCTTGAAACAATCACCGACATTGCATAATCAAGAAAAGATTGTTCCATTTCTTCTTGGATTGCAATTGGTTGAATTGATCCAGCTGAAGATTCTTCTGTTGTTTCTTCTTCGTTGTTAATTTCTTCAGACATTAGATATCAAGAAAACGAACATCGCGTGCGTTGGTTTGTATAAATTTTTTCCTACTATCAACATCTTCTCCCATCAATGTTGAAAAAACTTCATCAGCAACAGCGCCCATTTCAACAGTTACCTGTAAAAGACTTCTTCTTAAAGGATCCATCGTTGTATCCCAAAGTTCATCAAAATCCATTTCACCTAAACCTTTGAGTCGTTGAAATTCTTTTTTATGATCAGGACGATCCTCCAAAAAACTTGTTTTGGCGCTTTCATCCTTTAAATAAATCTTTTCTTTACCTACAACTGTTGAAAAAAGAGGTGGCTGAGCAATAAATATGTGTCCAGCATCAACAAGAGGTTTCATCTTTCTATAAAAAAAGGTTAATAGAAGGGTTCTAATGTGGCTTCCATCAACATCAGCATCACAAAGAAGAATAACTTTGTGATAACGAATTTTTTCCAAATCAAATTCTTCGTCGCCAAAACCTGCTCCCAATGCTTGAATCATTGTTTGAATTTCAGAATTCTGTAACATTCGATCAGCACGGGCTCTCTCAACGTTTAATATTTTTCCACGAAGGGGCAAAATAGCCATGGTTCTTGGATCTCTAGCTTGAATAGCTGATCCTCCGGCAGAGTCTCCTTCAACAATAAACAATTCTGATTCTCTTGGATCACGTGAAGAACAATCCTTTAATTTTTCTGGCATACCAGCACCGTCCAGTGCGGATTTACGTCTTGCTGACCGTCTTGCGTCTTGTGCTGCTAATCGAGCACGCTGAGCATTAATTGCTTTTTGTAGAATGATTTTCGCCTCAGCTGGATTTTCTTCAAGCCAATCTGAAAGTTTTTCGTTTGTTGTTTTTTGAACCAATGAACGGATTTCCACATTTCCTAACTTTGATTTTGTTTGTCCTTCAAACTGTGGTTCTCCCAAACGAACACTAATAATTGCGGTTAATCCTTCACGAATATCTTCACCTTGAAGATTGTCATCTTTGTCTTTAATCAAACCTTTCTTTTTCGCGTAACGATTCATCACCCCGGTTAATGCAGTCCTAAAACCTTCCTCATGCATTCCTCCTTCAATCGTGTTAATACCATTGGCAAAAGAATGAAGTCCGTCAGTGTTAAACCCTGTGTTCCATTGAAATGCTATTTCAACCTCTTGTCCGCCTTCTTGAATTTCAAAAAATCCAACTTTTGCAAAAAGTGACTCTTTACTCGCGTTTACATGTTCAACAAAATCTTTAATACCACCGTCATATTTATAAACAATTTGCTCCTTGTTTGAAGCATCTGCTCTTAAATCAGAAAAACTTATTTGCAAACCCTTATTCAAAAAGGCCATCATTTGAAATCTCTCTAAAAGTGTTTGCGAACGAAAATTTACATCCTCGAAAATTTCAGCATCAGGCCAAAACCTAACAGTTGTACCCATTCTATTGTCAGGCGCTTCGCCTGTTTCTTTTAATTTAGTTACGAGGTTCCCACCAGAAGAAAAATCCATATAGTGGCGTTTTTCATCTCGATCAATTTCAACTTCTACCTTTGATGAAAGAGCATTAACTACAGAAATACCAACACCATGAAGACCACCAGAAACCTTATAACCGTCACCACCAAATTTTCCTCCAGCATGAAGTTTTGTAAAGACAACCTCAGCAGCAGACATGTCAGATTCTTGATGATGTTTTCCAACTGGAATACCCCGACCATTATCAACAACTTGACAGCCACCGTCAGACATAACCATTACATCAATTTCTGAACAGTAGCCGGCCATAGCTTCGTCAACCGAATTATCAACAACTTCCCAAACCAAATGATGCAGCCCAGATGGACCCGTTGAACCGATATACATGCCCGGCCTCTTACGAACAGCTTCTAACCCTTCAAGAACTGTTATTTGAGATGCGTTATAAGTGCTTTCGGAGCTGCTCATTTAACGCCCTTTTGCAGGTTTTTTTATTTGGAAATTTACGAGGTTTTTTCTATAAAACCGCAGGTCAGAGGGCAATAACACAACCTTCCCATCATAGCATTTAAGCCATTATCTAGGGTGTCAAAAACCTCTAAATTAAAGTATTTTTTTCAGTTTTTTTAACTATTTTAGATTTGTTCTAACACGAATCGAGGAGACTTTTTCGTTACCCACCACTTTTTCAATTTTTTCTAAAAGTTGGCTTTCTAACCAACTTATTTGACTTGCCCAAGCTGGATCATCTACACGAACAATAAGTTCAGAACCTTTGATTGCTACAGCAGAAATCTTTGAAGCCAAATCGGGACCAACTATGTCTTCCCATTGATCGACAATTGAAGTAATACTTTTAATGTCGGGAGTACCAAAATCTTTAAGCAGTTGTTCTAAAACAAGCCGCAAGTGTACGGGTTCATTGGTCATTCGTTTCGACACTGCCTTCTACTATGTGATAGTTGTGATCTGGATTCACCCCATGTGGTAGTTCACCCGTAGTGGTTAAAATAGCTTGTTTTTTAGGAAGTAGATCAACCAGAATTTCACATCTTGTGTCATCAAGCTCAGAAAAAACATCATCTAAAAGCACAATTGGTTCTTGTTCGGTTGCCGTTTTAATAATTTCATGTCCAGCTAAACGTAACGCTAGAGCTAAGGATCTTTGTTCACCTTGAGAAGAATGGTTTTTTGACAATAATTTGTTTATGTTTATTTCAATATCGTCCCTGTGTGGACCAATAGTGGTAACACCTCTTCGAAGGTCTGTTTCTCGTTCTTGATTAAGGTTTTCTATTGTTTTTTCGTCATTCCAGCTTTGTTTATATTTTAAGTCAATACTGTCTTGATTCTTTGTGAATGTTTTTAAGCAATATTCAATTTCGGGTTTTAATTTTTCAAGAAGTTCGTTTCTTTTTATTATGAGTTTTTGTCCGCTGTCTGCTAATTTTTCGTCCCAAATATCAAGCGTGGTTTCAATTTCTTTTGTTTGTCTACCTTTTGCTTGTTTTAATAATGTGTTTCTTTGTTTTAAACATTTTTCAAAATTTGTTTTGATTATTTGATTTTTTGGATGCAAATCAACTAGAAGTTCATCAAGATAGTTTCTTCTTTCTCCTGGACTTCCTTTGATTAATATGAGGTCTTCAGGACTAAAAATTGTTGTCTTAATTTTTTCATATAGTTCTTTTTTTTTGATTATTTTTTTCCCATTAACTTGAAGTTGGTTTCTATTAGAAACGTTTAGTTTGACTTCTAATGTTGTTTTTCTTTCTTTATGAATAGTTTCAGCTCTAATAATTGCGTGATCTTTTCCATAAAAAATTAGAGCTTCGTTGGGTGCTCCACGAAAGGATTTTCCTTTTGCTAACCAGGCAATGGCTTCAAGAAGATTCGTTTTTCCATTTCCATTATTGCCAGTTATAACTGTTGTTCCTTTTTCAAATGTTAAATGACAATTTTCATAATTTCTGAAATTGTTTAGCCAAAGTTGGCTTAAATACATTTTATGAGACTCTTACTGGCATTAATAAATATAAAAAGCTGTCTTCGTCAACCCCTTTTAAAATCGCAGGTTTTAAAGCATCAGTTGTTTCTAAACAAATTTCTTCAGTGTTCATTACATCTAAACCATCAATTAAATAATCTGGGTTAAAAGCAACTGTAATTTCTTCACCGGAATAATTTCCGTCAATTTTTTCTGTTGCTTGTCCTATGTCTTGTTCAATTGCTAATAATTCAATTTTTTTATCAGACATAATTAATCGAATGGGTGTTGTTTCTCTTGCTAATAGTTTGACTCTTTGTAAAGCAGCAAGTAGTTCCTCTCGGTTTATTACAAGTTTGTTCTTATTTTTATCAGGAATAAGTCCTTTGTAATTTGGAAACTCTCCTTCAATTAAACGAGTAACAATATCTACGTTTTGAATTTTGAATACTGCTTCTTTTTCTCCCAGGGTAATTTCTAATTCGTCATCATTATCAAGAACACGTTTAACAACATCTAAGGCTCTAGAAGGCACCAATACAATTTCATCTCTTCCAAGAATTTCAGTTCCTGGAATATCACGTATTGCCATTCGATAAGAATCTGTAGCTACAAGTCGTAAACCATCTTCTTCAGCTGACAATAAAACACCTGTTAAAATAGGTCTTGCATCATCCGTGCTTGCAGCTTTCACAACTTGTTCAAAAGCAGTTGACAAACTTTTTGTATCAATTGTTGCTTTATTACCACCAGGCTCTTCAAACCGAGGAAAATCATCACTTGGTAACGTTCGTAAATTGAATTCAGATTTACCGCTTTTAATTTGAACCTCATTGTCTTTAACAACAAAAGAAACCTGTCCATCATCTAACACTCTTATTATGTCTGAAAGTAAAGCTCCTGGAATTACAGCTTTCCCATCTTCTTCACCACCAACGTCAAGTTGTATTCGAATTGTTAAATCTAAATCGCTTCCCAAAACAACAAGTTTGTTTTTTTTAAGATCTACACAAAGCCCAGACAAAACTGGGTTTGTTCCACTTCTGTTTGGTGTTGCTCTTCTTGCTAATGAAAAGCTTTTTTCTAATATTTCTTTTTCACATTTAAATTTCATTTATAACTCTTTGTTTTTTTTAAACTTAGTAGATGTAATAGGTCTTGTGAATTGTGGATAAAACTTTATTTTTGCAGGTCAGGCGTGGTTTTACAATCCACTTTTAATTCACAAATAGTCACAAGAAAAAGAAGAAGAAAAAAAGCTTGTGGAAAACATTATTTATTGTCACGTAAAGCCGAAATCAATGCTGTTACTTGATCATAGATTTCTCTTCGTTCTGCCATTAAAGCTTTAATTTTTTCAACGGCATGAATAACGGTTGTGTGATCACGACCACCAAACTCTCTTGCAATACTTGGATAACTTAAATCTGTTAACTCACGAAAAATGTACATTGCTACTTGTCTTGCTGTTACTAAAGGTCTTCTTCTACTGCCACCGACTAATTCATTTTTAGAAAAACCATACATTTCTGTTGTTTGTTCAAAAATTAAGTCTGGTGTAATTGGTCTTGGCGCATTTGAACTTATTAAATCGCCAAGAACTGTTATTGCTAAAGCTTTAGTACAAGGTTCGTGGTTTAAATTTGCATATGCAGAAACACGTGTTAGTGCACCTTCAAGCTCTCGAATGTTTTCTGTGATGTTTTCGGCAATAAATTGAAGAACTTCATCCGGGACTGTTATTCCACCGGGGTTTTCTTCAGCCTTTTTTCTTAAGATTGCTAAACGTGTTTCAAGGTCTGGTGCTTGAATATCTGTTACAAGACCCATTTTAAAACGGCTTCTTAATCGATCTTCAAGTGTTGGAATAGAATCAGGTGGCCTGTCGCTTGAAAGGACTATTTGCCCACCTGCTTGTTGGATTGTGTTGAAGGTGTGAAAAAACTCTTCTTGAAGCCCTTCTTTGCCTTCCATGAATTGAATATCATCAACCAATAAAACATCAATTTCACGGAAATGCTGTTTGAATTCAGGAAGTGTTTTATTTCTGATTGCTTCAACGAAACGATTCATAAAAGTTTCGCTTGAAACATAACGCACTTCATGATTTTTATAGTGATCCGCCACATAGTTTCCTACCGCTTGTAAAAGGTGCGTTTTACCAAGGCCGGCATCACCATAAATAAAGAGAGGGTTATAAGAACGACTGGGGGTTTCTGCAACAGCAAGAGCTGCAGCGTGAGCAAAGCGATTTGAAGAACCTATGACGAAATCATCGAAAGTGTATTTAAAGGTTTTTGTCCCGGCTGTGTTTGTTTGTTCTTGTTCAGCCGATAAGTCAACATTTGAAACAATTTTGTCGTCAGTAGATGTTTCTAACGAGTCCAACATAATGTTGTTTTCTATTTCTTCTATGCTTTCCAACATGAAACCATCTTCGTTTTCTTCAATTTTTGTTTGAAGTTCACTTAGCGGTTCTGTTACAACGTTTACAGAAACTTTGAATTGATCGTCACTTATTTCAGAAAGAGTTTCTGAAACAAGTTTTTTGTATCTGCCCTCTATTCGATCTCTAACTACAGTACTTGGCACTTGAAGTACTAGGTGATCGTCTTTTATTTCTATTGGTATAACTGAACTAAATGTTACTTGCCAAACAACTTCGGAAACCTGGGATTTAATTGCTTGGGAACATGATTCCCATATAAACGTTGCGTTTTCTTCAATTATTTCTTCCAAAACATCTCCTATTTATTATCCACAGGTGTGGATTTTGGTGTGGAAAGAAATTTGAAGCTTTCGAGAGTAAAAACACATTATTTCAGGCCACTAAGTCGAAAAACGTAGCATTATATTGGTGCTAGTACGCAAGGCGGGCGGGCAATAAATATTATTTGTTTGCATATTTTTTGTCCACAGCTAATTTTTGTTGTGCATATGTCAGATTTTTTATTCACAAGCAAATTTTTTAGCTGTGGGTTGTTTTTGCGGTTGGTGTCTAGTGTGCCTCGACATACGATCAATAGTTAGACGTTTGTTATATGCGACAAAACAAACAAAGTTAAACAAGAAGATTTTTAATTGTTATGACTGCATATTTTTTATCAGTGCGGTTAAAACAGGAGTTAATTTATGAAAAGAACTTTTCAACCTAATAATAGAAGGAGATCAAGAAAACATGGTTTCCGTCACAGAATGCAAACACGAGCAGGAAGAGCTGTACTTAAAGCCCGCCGGCAGAAGGGTCGTTCACGGCTATCAGCTTGATAGGCCGACTTCATTACAAACGCGACTTTGACAATCTTCGGATTAATGGAAAACAAGTAAAACGAAGATTAATTAGCGTTACTTTTAATCCTTCTGATACTTGTTCAGATGGTGTCAGGGTTGCATTTGCTGTGGGGCGTTCTGTTGGTGGAGCTGTCGTAAGAAACCGTATTAAAAGAAGACTTCGAGGTGTTTTTATTCAAATGATTACTACAAATAATTCAATTCCTTCTGGTGATTATTTGATAAGGGTTTTCCCAGGTGTTGAAAAAAAATCGTTTGTTTTTTTATCAGAAAAACTAGAAGAAATTTTTGAAGATTTAAGAAAAGATACAGATCCAATTGTTTAATTATTGTTTGGTAGACGCAGAAAAAAAGAAAAAAGGTTTTCTTGTGAACGTAGTGTTATTTTTTATTAGTTCATATCAGAAACTTTTTGATGGTAGACCCAGTACTTGTAGGTTTGTTCCGTCTTGTTCAACCTACGCTATTGAATCATTTGAAAAACATGGTTTTTTTAGGGGTTTTCTTCTAACAATTAAAAGATTATTTAACTGCAATCCTTGGGGTGGCTATGGGATTGATTGTGTTCCGGATAAAAAGGGCAAAGTAAATGTTTGATTTATTAGCAACACTTCTTTCCTGGTTTTACGATTTTTGGCCCTCTTATGGAATGTCTATAACTCTGTTAACTGTATTAATAATGGTTATTCTCACGCCATTAACACTTAAGCAAACTCGCTCGATGATCAAAATTCAGCATGTTCAGCCGGAATTAAAAAAAATTCAGAATAAATACAAAAATGATAAAGAAAGAATGAACAAAGAAGTTATGGCTTTCTATCAAGCTAATAACGTAAATCCTCTTTCAGGATGTTTACCTCTTTTTGTTCAAGCGCCTGTTTTTCTTGTTTTGTATAACGTCATTAATGGTTTAACTCGACGTCTTTCGAATTTAGGCGAGCATACAGGCTGGGTAATGGGGATTTTTAACCAGGATGTTTCTGTTCCACCTGAACAGGCAAGAGTTTTTTATCCAGATTATATCGATCATCAAAGTTCTCTTTTTCAAGATCTAAGCAAAGAGAATGAGATGGTTTCGTGGGGTGTTGATCTAGCTAGATCTGCAAGTGATGCGTTGTCTGAAAGTTTTGTTGTTTCAATTCCTTATTTCATTTTAATTCTTTTGGTTTTTGCAACTTCCTGGTATCAGCAAAAACAAATAAGAGGAAGAAATCAACAAGCTGCAATAAGTCCACAACAACAGATGATTTTTAAAGTAATGCCTTTCTTTTTGCCAGTTATTTCTTTTAGTTTTGATGCAGCTCTTGTTGTTTATTTTGTTATTTCGAATCTCTACAGGATTGCGCAGCAAGGGTATATAACAAGGAAGTTTTATGGTGAGAATGCAACAAAGAAAGAAACTGTTGTTGTGAGTTCCACAACAGAAAAAGACCCAGAAAATACCAATGATAAAACAGGAAAAAGTACTAAAAAACTCGATAAACCAGCTACAAAACCGAGTTCTTCCTCTGAAGCTAAAAGAAAAAGAACAACAGCCGGAAGTAATGAGAATCATTCTCATTTAAATAAAGAAAAGCCTTAAAAAATAGAAAAAAAAGAGAAAAAGACAAAAGAGATTAAAAAAGAAAAGAATGTCAAAAACTCACCTATTGAAGAAAACCGCATGAAAACGGGAAGAGTTACACCTTCTGGAACAAATATTCCAAGAAGCCAGAAAAAACGTAAGAAAAAGAAAAGGAAATAAATATGGAGTGGATCGAAACAACGGGGTCCACCGTTGATGAAGCTAAAGATAGAGCTTTAGATCGTTTGGGAATTGCCGAAGATGACATGCAATTTGAGATAATTGATGAGGGAAGCAGTTCTGTTTTTCGACTTAAACGAAAAGAAGCACGGTTGAGAGCAAGGGTAAAACCGGTAAGCACCAGGTCAAAAACCCCAGATCGCCGTTCACGTAATAACAAGAAGTCAAAAAACAACAAAAACGATAAGTCAGGTTCAGTAAGAAACAAGAATAATAACAATTCAAAAAAAGCTGAATCAAAAGGTAAAACTACAAAAAATATAAATAATAAACCTGACAAGAATGAGACAAAAACCGGAAAAAAGCGCGATAATAATACGAAGTCCAGTAAGAAAGGAACCTCTAATAGTAATTCTGTGTCTACTAATAAGGCCAGTGTTGAAGAGAAAAAAGACAAAATGGATCTTGAAGAACAAGCTGAAATAACTGAAGATTTTGTTTCTGGACTTTTAGAAAAAATGGGTTTACAGGCTCGTGTTGTTAGTTCAATAGAAGACAATCGGGCTATTGTTCAGGCTCAGGGTTTGAATTTAGGCTTAGCGATTGGCCCTAGAGGTGAAACTGTTAGAGCAATTACTCAACTTTCACATACCATGATTCAGCGTCTTTCTGACGGTGAGGCTGAAGGCAAACTTACAGTAGATATTGGTGGTTACAGAGAAAGAAGAAGGACTTTTTTGGCTGAATTTGCGGTCAATCAGGCGAACGATGTTTTAGACGGAGGTCACTCTATAGCTCTTGATCCAATGAATGCTTCTGACAGAAAAGTTGTTCACGATGCGATTTCAGAACTGGAAGGCGTTACAACTCGTTCAGAGGGTTCAGATTATGATCGTCATGTCGTAATTTTTGTTGATGACGCTGTGTAATAATAAAAACCTTCAAAAATTTCTTGATGATGCTGTTTTTCAAGGGTTTTTAACTAATAAGGCCGCTAAAAGTGGTATCAATCACAGCACAGGGTTTTTATTTTCCCAAGAAAACTCTTTTTTTGCTAACAATCTTGAAAGCAAAGATGTAGCTGTTGATTTAGGGACAGGTGGGGGGCTTCCGGGCTTAGTTTTATCCTGTTTAACTGATTGTTTTTGGATTTTCGTGGATCGGAGTAAGAGAAAATGTAGTTTTCTTAGTACCGCCATTACTGAATTAAATCTTCAAAACCGAGTGGAAGTTTTAGAGTGTTCAGCAGAGGAGTTGGGTAATAGCTCTTACAGGGGGAAAGTAAAACTTGTTACAGCAAGAGGTTTTGCTGCTCCTGCCATCACGGCTGAGTGTGCCGCACCACTATTAAACGGAGAAGGCTTGTTTGTGGTTAGTGAACCTCCGTACGGTATGGCAGTTGAAAGTGAAAACAGGTGGCCTCAAGCAGGTCTATCTCTTTTAGGCTTAAAACAGAAGGATTACTGGCATACGGGTGTGGCGGGATATAGATCTTTTTTTCCTGAAAAAAGATGTCCTGATGATTATCCAAGAAGATTTAAAAGAATCTCTGAAAAGCCGCTTTTTTAGTGTTTCACGTGAAACAAAACAAATAAGTGTTTCACGTGAAACACTTATTTTAAAGGGTGCTTGTTTGTTTTTAACTAATGGGTAATGCTGTGTTTAATGTTGACTACTAATTCGTTTGAGGAACAAGAAAACCCGAAAAACTCTCCGAGAATAATCGCTGTTGCAAATCAAAAAGGCGGAGTTGGTAAAACTACAACCACAATAAATTTAGGGGCAGCGATTGCTGAAAGAGGAAGAAAAGTTTTGATTGTAGATTTGGATCCGCAATCAAATGCAACAACAGGACTTGGTGTATCTGCTGGTGATGTGAATATTTCTACATACCAGGTGATTATTCAAGAAAACAAAGTTTCTGATGCAATTATCAGTCTTGAAGCAGAAAATTTGCATTTATTGCCGTCAAGTCTGGAACTAGCTGGTGCTGAAGTTGAGCTTGTTACTGCATTTAGTAGAGAACAAAGGTTGTCCAAGGCGTTAGACGAAGTTGTTGAGGCTTTTGATTATATTTTTATTGATTGCCCTCCGGCTCTTGGTCTTCTGACAATCAATGCATTGTGTTTTGCACAAGAGGTGCTGGTTCCCATTCAGTGCGAATATTACGCTTTGGAGGGATTAGGTCAGTTGGTAGGAAACGTTGATTTAGTTAGAGCAAATTTAAATCCTGATTTAGAAATCTCGAAAATTGTTCTGGTTATGTACGATTCGAGGACAAAAATTTCAAAACAAGTTGCTGATGAGGTTCGCGAGCATTTTGGCGACCGGGTTTGTGAACAGATAGTTCCTAGATCTGTTCGACTATCTGAAGCTCCTTCATACGGTCAACCAATAACAATATTTGATCCAACTTCTACGGGCGCTGTTGCTTATAGAGAGTTAGCTAAGGAGGTTTTGAATGAGTAAAAAGACTGGTTTAGGAAGGGGTTTGTCAGCGTTAATCCCGGATTCTACTACCACTCCACAACAGACAAATCCAATAGGCAATTTAGAAATCGAAGACACTTTTTCAGAAAGCACGGATTTAGTATTACGAGAATTACCTCTTGCTGATATTGAAAGAAACCCCTATCAACCAAGAACTGTCTTTGATGATGAAAAACTAGTTGAATTAACATCATCTATTAAGGAAGTGGGGGTTCTTCAACCAGTTTTAGTAAGAGAAAAAAGTACTGGATATGAATTAATTGCCGGAGAAAGAAGATGGTTAGCCGCAAGAAGAGCAGGTTTGTCGTCAGTGCCAGCTCTTGTAAGAAAAATTGAAGATCTTGAGTCTTTTGAACAGGCAATCATAGAGAATCTTCATCGGGAAGACTTGAACTCAATCGATGAAGCTGTGGCATTTCACCGGTTAATGGATGAATTCGGGATGACTCAGCAGCAAGTCGCTGAAAGAGTTGGAAGGAGTCGCCCGGTTGTTGCAAATACTTTGAGGCTTTTACAACTTTCTTCTGGAGTTCAGAGAATGATTATGGATGGAGAGTTAACAGCAGGACATGCAAGATGTTTGGCCGGACTTACAGATCGTAAAATTCAGGAAAAACTAGCTTCAAGAGTTGTTTCAGAAGCTCTTTCAGTAAGGCAGCTCGAGTTTATTGTCAGTGAGCTACAAGATGAAAGTAAACATAACAATGTTGAGAAAATAATACTTAACCAATCAGATAAAGCAGCTGCACATTTAGAGGTCGAAATGGTACTTTCTGAAAAATTTGATACAAAAGTTTCTGTGATATCAAGAGGTAAAAGAGGAAGGATCGCGATTGAATTTGCTGATCCGGAAGACCTCAAGAGGATCTTTGATCTTATTGCATAATTTATAGCTTTTTTGTATACTTATTCAGCAAGTTTTAAAGGTTCTCTAAACCAATTTGAAATCGCCGTAGCCAAAGCAATTGCTATTTATTCAGTATTTTTAATTATTTCTCCAGGGGGACCAACACTACATAAAATTGCCGGCATTTTTGTTGCTCTTAGTATTGGTAATTGCATTCCAGCTGTTCCGGTTTCTATACCGACTGCTTTAGTTATCTCTTTTGAACATTGTGATGCCAATCTAAACCCACCTTCACTCTGAGAATTTTTTGTTTTGAAGTAGCTAATTGTGGAATAAGAATCATTCTCAATTTTAAAACCTAAATATATTTCGGCCTCAAAACCATTTGCTGTTCTTGCTTGTACATCTTCGTCAGGATTATTTAAATCGATTACTTTCGCACCTTTTTTTCTGAGCATTCTTGCTGTTGCATTGGCAAGAGTTGCACCATTACCGAAATGACCTATAACCAAACGACGTGATTTGAGAGCAGCACTTTTGTTTCTCAAAGCTTCAATTTCTTTAATTTTAGAAATTTGTGTATCTGGTGTTTCCTTATTATTAATATTTTGTAGATTTCGGATTGTTTCGTGCCCAGCAATACCATCTTCCATGAGGCCGAAATTTTTTTGAAAATCAATTAAAGCTTTGACTGTTTGTGGACCAAAAATGCCATCTATACGTCCAACATCAAATCCTAACTTTCCTAGTTGAGTTTGTAATTCAAATACGTCATCACCCTTAATCATTGGTGATTGTAGGTATAACTGCCTATTACCTAGCTCAAATGTTGCTTCTATTAGAATTTCAGCTGTTATGTGGTCGAATATTCCATCACTTTTAAGCCCACGAAATTTTTGAAAGTCTTTTAATTTGTTTTCTGTATCGGAACCAAATTTTTTTGAAGTTGTTTCAATACTGTCAACTTTGAAACCCAAATTCGATAAACGAATTTGTAAATCCAGGACTTCGTCTCCTTCATCCCCAATTTTTAAGATTTTCTTGTTACGCACAAATCTTTAAAGTACTGATTTATATAAATTCGGAAAGTGCATCTAAGAGTTGATGCTTTCCTTGTGCACCAACTAAGCGTTTTGCAGGCTCTCCATTATTAAAGACAATGAGAGTGGGGATACTCATGATTTCAAATTTTTGAGCTAATTCAGGTGAGCTGTCTACATCAACTTTTGCGATTTTTATAATCCCTTCTTTTTCATCAGCAATTTCTTCTAATATTGGCGCGATCATTTTGCATGGACCACACCACTCAGCCCAAAAATCTACAAGTACGGGTTTGTCTGCTGAATTGATTTCATTTTCAAAGGTTTCTGCTGAAAGATTTGTGATTGACTCACTCATTGTTTTCTCCAAGGTAATTCGGTCTTAAGAATTTTTACACCTTATAGTTGCTTGATGCAGAACACCTTTAAAATTTTTCTGTTTTTTACTTAGTTTTGATTTGCTTCTAACCAATGTTCTGCATCGATTGCAGCCATACAACCTGATCCGGCCGCCGTGATCGCTTGTCTATATTTGTGATCTTGAACATCACCACATGCAAAAACACCTTCAACATTTGTTTTCGTGTTATCTGGATCTGTTTTTATGTATCCCAAATCGTCAATTAAAAGCTCATCTTTGAAAAGTAATGTATTTGGGGTGTGACCGATAGCAATAAAAATTCCTTCTATATTCAGTGTCGTTTCCTCGAGGGTTTTTGTATTTCTGATTTTCACACCCTCTACTGAATTTTCACCAAGTATTTCTGTAACTTCTGTATCCCAGAGGAAATTTATTTTGGGGTTATCGAAGGCTCTCTTTTGCATAATTTTTGAGGCTCTTAGTTCATCTCTTCTATGGATTATTGTTACTTCAGAAGCAAATTTTGTTAAAAAAGTTGCTTCTTCAACCGCAGAATCACCCCCACCTACAACTGCGATTTTTTTATCTTTAAAAAAGAAGCCATCACAAGTTGCGCATGTAGAAAGTCCGTGTCCTAGAAGTCTTTTCTCGCCTTCAACTTCGAGCATCACCGATTGGGCACCAGTTGAAATTATCAGCGCGTCAGCGGTGTAGCTTGGTGATGCTTCGGTTGGGTCTCCAATCCAAACTTTGAATGGTTTTTGTGACAAGTCAACTTTCGTTACTTTTCTGGTAAGAAAAACAGATCCAAATTTTTCTGCTTGCGCTTTCATTTCAGCCATCAATTGTGGTCCTAAAATGCCATCCGGAAAACCAGGAAAATTTTCTACCTCAGTAGTAAGCATTAATTGTCCACCGGGTTGGTCTCCAGTAGATGATGGTTCGCCTTCTATAACTAAAGGATTTAAATCTGCTCGCGCTGTATAGATTGCAGCAGTTAAACCTGCAGGCCCAGAACCTATGATGAGTATTTTGCTGTGACTGTTGGACATCTATTTTCCTGTTTGGTATTTACTAATGTATGTCGGTTTTTGCTTTTCTCAGTATTAGAACTCCTAAAGCAAAAGAAAATAAACCAAGAGAAAAAAAGGCTATCCAAGATCCACCAGGTATCGATTGATCCACAATTTTAAAAACAGCAACGCAAAATAGGACTATGGCTGTAAGCACACAGAGAAACATTGATAATCCATAAATTACCCATTTTGAGGATGAAATAATTGGTTCAGTTGTAAATGATCTAAACCGTGAAACTGTTTCAATAAACTTATTTGTGAGCGAATAGGCCCAATTTTTTTCTTCTTCGCTTTGGTTTATTTTCATTTGACTATTTTTAGTTTTTTAAGGTAAAGCAAATGCCTATCACTCCTGGTCCTCCATGGCTTGCAACAACTGGACCAAGAGCAGTGACTCGCATATTTGATTTATCTACTTGGGTTCCAAACATGTTTAGAAATTCATCAAGATCTTCGGCGCGAGCATGCATAACTACTAGATTTTCTATATTTCCTTCAAACTCAGCTAATTTGTTGCTTAGCCACAAGAGAGACTTTTTTCTAGTTCTTTGCCTTCCGGCTTCTTCAACAATTCCAGTACTTACATCTATTAGTGGTTTGATTGAAAGCATGCTTCCGAGAAGGGCTTGAGCATTACCAATCCTTCCACCTTTTTTAAGGTTTTCTAAAGTATCTATAGCTGCGTAAACCCTAGTTTTTGAACGTAAATTTTCTAAAAGGTTAAAGATTTCGTCGACCGAAGAATCGTTTTGTGAAGCTTTTGCAGCTTCTAAAACCATTGTACCCAACCCCCCAGTTACAGATTTACTGTCGAAAATTCTTATGTCTTTTTCAGGCAGTTCGCGTGCACCTGCTTCTGCTGCTTGAATTGTTGCAGAAAGTTCGCCAGAAATATTTATACAGATAACTGTTTCTGCTCCGTTTGTAAAGCAATCTTCAAAAGCTTTTTTAAATGCACCTGGAGAAGGGGCTGCTGTTTGAGGAACGTCAGTACTGTTGTTCATTCTTTCGTAGAACTCATCAGCGCTTAGTTCAATACGATCAATTAATTCTTCTTCACCAAACCTAATGCTTAGTGGGACTATTTTAATTCCTAAGCTTGACGCTTCTTCATCTGAAAGGTCGCTTGCACTATCTGTAACTATTTGGATTTTCATAAAACCTCCTACTTATTGATGGAGCGTAGTCGCCGCGAACGCAACCACCAGAATGCAAGAAAAAAAACAGCTCCAACAAAAAGTAATATTCCTACACCTGATAAGCGAGTTGTGGTTATTGACAGTGAATTTGAATCTAATTGTAATAAGTGATTTTTGTCTGGTGACCTGACTCCTATGCGGATTTGTGAATTTCCAGATGTACGTGAACTTACAGGTATTTTTATTTTGTTGGTACCTGGATTTAACTTAACTTCGAATGTTTGACCTTCTGGAAAACTAATACGACCGTCACTTTGAAGTATCAGCGAGACATTAGCTTCATGTGTCAGATTATTTATAAGAGTAAATGGCAATTCTGCTTTTCTACTTGTAAGTCTGACATTTTGGTTTTTAGGGCTTGTAAAACTGTCAATTATTTTGACAATTTCTTCGTAAATTGTTTTGTAATAGGAAGATATTTGTTCTTCTACGAGTTCAGCAGCAGAGGTTGTAGCAAGAAGTTCGTATAAAAAAGAAGTATTTGGATGTGGTGAACCTATCACCTCTGAATAAGCGTCGATTGCGGCCTTTGCAAGGTTCTGAGCTGGGCCTATTTCAGACAAGTCCTTTGATGAATTATTCCATAGAAAATATTCGTTGTTATCTGACAGGTTTTCTTGATTTAGATTTTCAACTAAAGAGGGAAGTGGTTTTATTCTTAAATTGGAAATAGTAGTAAAAGATTCGAAAATTTTGTTTAAATTTTCTGCAGACACGTTAAACGGAATTTTCACTATGACATTTTTTTCTTCAACAGATTTGTTCATCAAAAGTGAAGAAAGATTTGTAACTAAATCTTCCACGTCTGTCGAATTGTTTTTAATACCATCCAGATAGGAATTAATTTTGCTATCGGAAAAAAGAACGTCGAATTTTTCTCCTTTTTGATTTTTTAAATTAATCAGAGGATTTGTTTCGTTATTAGGTTTTGGGTCGATGTGAGAGTTTTCTGTAATAAAGTTCTTGATGCCGAGTTTGCTTAAGACTTCTAAAGTCTCAATAACTGCACTTTTTGAAATAAATGCAAATGATCGATCCGGTTGTATTTGAAGTTGGTTAGTTATTTGAAGGTCGCCTCTTTTTAATAAGTCGTTGTAGTTTTCAAAGGAATTTATCAATCTCCATGATTCAGGATCACTTGTTACAAAAGGTGAAGAAATAATGTGTAATTGTTTTTTTGCCAGATTTTTAAGCTCTAACAGTAAGTTCTCATTTTCTTTAATTTTTGAATGAGAAAGGCTGGAAAGAGTTGCAGGAGGCAAACTGATGGTCAAATTTATTTCTGGATTGTTATTGAGCGCTTCTACTAAATTTGAGATAGTTCTGATTGCTTGCTTGTCAATTTCACTAGTTCCATCGTATTGAAGTGGCGGATGAGCAGTAATTTCTGAAATAAATGAGATGGAAACAGGTTTTATTTTGTCAGTTTCTTGCTCTGTTTCGTTTTGTGCAATTGCAGGTGAGGTTAAAAAGAAAATAAAAACAGTTGATATAAAAATTGACAAACGCATGTGTCGACTTATGACATTTACTGGAGAAAAGGGTTTATTTTTCTTAATACCTACAGAATATGGCTTTCAGAGCGATTTAGTAAGTGAATATTTCTTAAGACTTGTTGTAAGTTTATGAATTTATAGAACTACGAACTACGATCTTTAAGTGTCTTTGTTATTTTTGACGGACGAACGTTTTCTCGATCACACTCCCGGGAAAAAACATCCTGAGTGTCCTGCGCGTTTGGAAGCGGTATGGCGAGGGTTGGACAGAATTAATTTAGATGATGATTTAATTCGCATTGCACCTCGTATTGCCACACAATCGGAACTTTTAAGATGTCATCCAATTGAGCACATTCAAGCTTTGGAATCTCTGAATGCAGAAGGAGGGGGAAGAATGGATCCTGATACTTCACTTAGTAAGGGTTCATGGGACGCTGCCCTACTAGCTGCAGGATCTGGTCTTACGGCTATTGATGCGTTAATTGAAACCAAAGCAGAAGCAGCATTTTGTGCTGTCCGCCCCCCAGGACATCATGCAACATCGAACCGTTCAATGGGTTTTTGTTTGGTGAATAATATTGCTATCACTGCTGCATCTCTAATTGAAAATGGTGAGAAAGTTGCTGTAATTGATATAGACGCTCATCACGGAAATGGCACCCAAGATATTTTTTATTCCGACTCCCGTGTTTTGATGATTTCAATTCATCAATGGCCTTTATATCCAGGCACTGGAGCAGAAGGTGAGATTGGGGAATCAGATGGCAAGGGTTTTAATGTCAATGTTCCTCTTCCACCGGCTTCAACAGGTGGTACATACAGAGCTGCTCTAGATGAAATTGTTTCTCCTTGTATTGACAATTTTGAACCAGATTGGATACTGGTATCTGCCGGTTTTGATGCTCACAGATCAGATCCACTTACCGACATGGGACTAACTTCGGGTGATTTCGGTGATTTGCTAACACAAATATTTAACATGGCGCCAAAAGGTAGATGCATATTCTTTTTAGAAGGCGGCTATGACTTTCAGGCATTGGCTGATTCCGTGACTGTTTCTTTTGCATCGATAATGGGATCTGATTTACGTTTAGAATCATCAACTGGAGCTGGACCTGGCTTGGAAACAGTAAGGCGAGTTGCTCGTTTGCATGGAGTAGCTCCATGATTGGAAATTTTGACTATTTGAGAAGTTTGATTACCCCTATTACTGAAAGATTTGTTGAAGCAAATTACAAACTTTTTTTAGTTGGAGGAGTCGTTAGAGACGCACTGATTAATGAAAAAATGTCAAGTCCTGATTTAGATCTAACAACTGATGCTACACCCGATCAAATTAGACACTTGGTTGAACCTTTAGCTGATGCAGTCTGGTTGCAGGGTGAGAGATTTGGAACAATTGGTTTAAAATTTAAAGATTTAAGAATGGAAATAACTACTCACAGGTCTGAGTCTTATGTGAGTGATTCAAGAAAACCTTCAGTTACTTTTTCTTTGGATATAGAAGATGATTTGAGTAGAAGAGATTTCACAGTAAATGCAATGGCTATTGCAGTGGATAGTGGTAATTTTTTGGACCCTTTTAACGGAAAATCTGATTTAGAAGACCGTGTTTTGAGAACTCCGATAGCCCCATATGAATCATTTAATGATGATCCTTTGAGGATGCTAAGAGCAGCGAGGTTTATTGCTAGTTATGAATTGACACCTGTAAAAGAAATAGTTGACACAGCTAAAGAGTTGGTTGGAAGGATTTCGATTGTTTCTCCAGAGAGAATAAGAGAAGAGTTGTTAAAACTTCTTTCTTTGAAGAATCCAAGAAAAGGCTTTGAGTTTTTAGAACAAATAGATCTATTGAGTCGAATTTTCCCTTTTGAGACTTCTTTAAATATAAAAAATTTAGATAAAACATTTGAATTATTGACACCTAATGACCCTGTGATGAGACTTTCTGTTTTCTTATACGGGATTTCAAAAACAGATATTTCAAAATCTCTAAAAGATTTAAGGATGTCTAGAGATGAAATAAGAAAGATAGAAAACATTGCAGAATTTTTGAAAAAGATTTCTGAGGGCCCAAATTCTAATAATTGGAGCAATGAAGAGATCCGAAGGATAATGGATATTAGTGATTGGAGTATTCAGGATTCGGTCAGACTTCTGGAGGCTTTGGATTTTAATGATTCGGATTTTCTGCATTCATTACATGATTTGAATTCAACTGAAGATTTGACTTCTTTTGAATCTCCTTTATCCGCGCTAGAAGTTATGGATTTACTTGATTTAAGTCCTGGACCCGTAGTTGGTCAAGTTTTATTTTGGTTGAAGGAAATAAGGCTTAAAGAAGGACCAATCGCGCCTGAAGAGGCTAAAAGCCGCGTTTTGCAAGAATGGAAAGAATAATTTTTTCAATAGGTTTATGGGTTAAGTAAATGATGAGTGTGTATTGATGTCTCCAGCACGGATTGAACGGTTTTCAAATTTCAAGCAACAAAATCGTCTTGAAAGATCAGATTTGATTTTAGTTGAAAGTGCGGCTGATGTTGAATTTCGATTGGCAAGGCAATTGGTTGTTGACCTTTGGAAGCAGGGGAAAATTGATATGGAAACTGTATGTGATGCCCAACCTATGCTTAAGAGAAATGCAATCCATTGTGGGGCTCCCATAGATGAAAATTGTCCTATTTGTGAAATAAGCCAAATTTCTTACGTTGCCTATGTTTTTGGACCAAGATTACCTGCCCATGGACGTTGTGTTTCTTCAAAGGGAGAACTTAAAAGACTTAATTCAAGAAAAACCAAGTTATCTGCTTATGTAATTGAAGTTTGCTCTTCATGTGGTTGGAATCATTTAGTGAAGATCGCCTCTTTGGGAGGAGCTCAAAATTATCCAAGCTAAAGTTTTTAGTTTGTAAATTTTGGTATTATTAAAACTCAGCCGGCAGCTCAAAGCGCTGGACTGAAAGGAGAAAACTAAAGTGTCTAGATCAACTGTTCCTGATATACGACAGCATAAAAGTGCTACTGGTTCTAAACGTTTAGTAATGGTTACTGCTTATGATGCACCTGGAGCGCGCATGGTTGATGAGGCCGGCGTTGACATGATTCTTGTTGGTGATTCCTTGGCTATGGTTGTTCTTGGTTATGATGACACGCTTCAAGTAACAGTTGATGATATTGCTCATCACACTGCCGCTGTTTCACGAACTAAACCTTCAGCGCTAATTGTTGCAGATTTACCTTGGCTTAGTTACCACATTTCAATTGAAGAGACAGTTAAAAATGCGGCCAAACTAATTAGAGCAGGTGCAAATGCAATAAAGCTAGAGGGTGGACGAAGGCGAATTCCAATGATCGAAGCACTCATTTCTGCCGAAATTCCTGTAATGGGTCACATAGGCCTAACTCCGCAGTCAATAAATGCAATGGGTGGGTTTAAAGTTCAGGCCAGAGACACAGAAGGAGCTTTAGATTTAGTTTCAGCTGCTAAAGCTCTGCAACATGCTGGTTGTTTTTCACTTGTGCTTGAAGGTGTACCTTCACAAGTAGCCTCAATGGTTACGAATTCAGTTGACATCCCAACAATTGGTATTGGAGCTGGACCCGATTGCGATGGTCAAGTATTAGTTTTTCATGATTTATTAGGTTTTGAAAAGAAAATTATGCCAAAGTTTGTTAGAAACTATGCTCAATTTCATGTCGATGGTGTTTCCGCATTAGGTGATTTTGTTGATGACGTAAGATCTGGCTCTTTTCCTTCTGAAAATGAGTCATATTGTTTAAACTCGGAAACTTCAGAAGAACTTGGCCTTTATGGAGCCATGTAAATTTTTGTCACACCTATCAAGCAATATTTATGTTATGGAAAAATTGTTTGGCAACGCACATACCGACGTTAACCTTAATTTGTTATTAAATCGGGTAAGATATATTTCCCCTGCCCCATAAGGGGCTCTAGACAAGCAAAGGGTTTGTTTAGATCCGTAGGAGGTGAGTGCCTGTTATGCGGGCTTATGAATTAATGATTATTTTTGATGGCGATCTTGATGAAGAAGCCATCAATGGTTATTTGACCAATGTTACTTCTGTAATAGAGAGTGAAAATGGCAAGGTTGTAAATCTTCTAAATACTGAGCCGTGGGGTAGACGTAAGTTTAGTTATCGCATTAACCATAAGTGGGAAGGTTTTTATGTTGTTCTTGAGATAGCTACCCAGGCTTCAAATATTGATTCGAGTGATCGTATTCTTCGCTTAGCTGATAGAAGTGAAGTAGTTAGACATAAAATTATTCGTTTACCAGATGATGAAGCTGTAAAACGTGGTCTTCTAGAAGGGGCAACTGCTTAAAGAGCAATTTGAATTGGAGTAGATATGGCATTTGATAATACGGTAACAATTGTTGGAAACGTGACACGTGATCCGGAGTTAAGGTATACGCCAGCTGGTGCAGCTGTAGCTAATTTTGGGGTCGCCTGGAATCGAAAAGGTCAAAACGACGAGGACGTCGTGTCATTTTTTGATGTTACGTGTTGGAGGAATCTTGCTGAGAATGTTTCTGAATCAATTAGTAAGGGTTCCCGTGTCATTGTTTATGGACGTTTAGATCAAAGATCTTGGGAAAACCAAGATGGAGAGCGAAGGTCGAAAGTAGAAATTGTTGCCGATGACGTCGCTCCTAGTTTGAAATGGGCCACAGCTGATTTAACTCGTAATGAGTTTAGAGGTGGAGATGGCGGCGGAGACAGTAGTGTCAACGATTCAAGTGCAGCAGAGAACGCACCTACATATTCAGATGAGGAACCCTTTTAATGGCACGCAGAGAAATGAAGAATTCTCAATTCGATGAAAACAATGGTCGAGTAAGAAGAGCAAAGGTAAGCCCTTTGACAATTGGCAAAATAGATTATGTCGACTACAAAGACACTGATCTGCTGAACAAATTTCTTTCTGAACGGTCAAAAATTAAAGCACGTCATAATAGTGGAAATGATGCTCAACAACAGAGGGCGGTCGCAAAGGCAATCAAAAATGCACGAGAGATGGCGTTGATGCCTTATAAAGCTACAGTCACAACACAAAGGCGTGAAAGAAGAAACGATAATGATCGTTCAGACAGGGCTTCTGGTCCGCCGCCGCAACCAACGTCACCTCCACCTGTTAATGAGGGTGAGGATTTTGAAATATCAGACAGTTACGAAATTGAAGAGAATCCAGAAATAATTGATTCAGTTTCTCATCAGTCTGATAGTCAAATTGAGACTATTTCTGAAGGTGAAGAAGAAGGGGAAGAATCGTGAAGGTCCTCCTTCGTTCTGATGTAGAAGGTCTTGGTAGAACTGGTGACATCGTTGATGTCGCTCGCGGGCATGCAAGAAATTTCTTACTACCTAGGGGGTTAGCAGTTGAAGCATCTTCAGGTGTTGCTGCTCAGGCTGAAGCCATGCAAAGAAAGCGTGCTTTAAAAGCTATTGAAGATAAGGCTGACGCTGAAGAAATAGTTTCTCGTTTAGATGGAGTAGTTATTCAAATTTTTGCTAATGCTTCTGAGAATGGAAAACTTTTTGGTTCCGTAGGAGTTTCAGAAATTTCACAAGCATTACAGGATCAGGTTGGGTTAGAGATTGACAGAAAAGAAATTTCTGGTGAGCCAGCTAAAGAAACAGGCAGTCACTCTTTTACTTTGCATTTGCATCCTGAAGTTGAGATGCAAATAAGTGTCGATGTTCAGAGCGAAGAGTAAGTTTTCCCCAGAAAAATTAGATATTCCACAGGTTAATCCACATACTGGTCCACTTAAAACAACTACTTTTCCCCTATGTTTTTAGGGTTTTCCTCTAGCGTTCCACAAGGCAATAGTGGCAAAGTGGGACACTTGTGTGAAATGTTTGGAGGAAAGTTTTGAGCGCACTTGAAGAGGATTGGGGAAATATTGAAGAACCTCCATTCTCAACGATGTCTTCAAAAAAACAGAAAGCTGGAAGGGTGCCCCCGCACAATATTGAAGCTGAAGCTTCTTTATTGGGAGCAATGCTTTTATCTAAAGACGCGATTGCAGATGCACTTGAGGTAACTTCAGCTGAACATTTCTATAAACCCTCACATGCTCATGTTTTTGATGCAATTTGTGGTCTCTATGCAACTGGCGAACCAGCTGACCCAGTAACTGTTGCTGATGCGTTGGATCGCGCTGGATTACTAGAAGGCATTGGCGGGCCTGGAATGTTATTGGATCTTCAAGCTATGACACCGGCAATTACATCAGCTTCTTCTTTTGCCAGAATTGTGCAAGAACATGCAACACTTCGTGGACTAATAGGCGCGGCAAACGAAATGGCAGAGATTGGTTATAGCAGGCCTGAAGATGTACCTAAAGCTGTCGATGAAGCTGAAAACCTTGTATATCAATTAGCACAAGGAAGAATCAATGAATCTATGGGACAAATGCGTGATCTGTTGGATCAAACTCTCGACGCAATGGAAGAAAGACAGCAGGGTAAAGGATTAACAGGTGTGCCGACTGGATTTAAAAGGCTTGATCAACTCACTTCTGGTTTACAGAAAGGCAATTTAATAATAATTGGAGCGAGACCATCTGTTGGTAAAACATCTTTGGGTCTTAACATTGCAACTCACGTAGCAACTGTTTCAAATCAACCTGCTTTGATTTTTTCATTAGAGATGAGTCGTTTGGAGTTAACTCAACGAATTCTTTGTTCAGAAGCAAGAGTTGATTCTCAAAAAATAGTTAACGCTCAGATGAATGATGATGACTGGGTGCGGATTAACAAAGGTATTGGACATTTAGACGAGGCACCTATTTATATAGATGACAATCCGGGTGTTTCAATAATGGAGATTAGGGCTAAAGCTAGACGCCTAAAAAGCCGTATTGGTAGTTTGGGAATAATTGTTGTTGATTATTTGCAGCTCATGACAGGAAGATCAGCAGCTGAGAGTAGACAGGTTGAAATTTCAGAGATAAGTCGAGGCCTGAAACTTTTAGCAAGAGATTTAGAAACTCCAGTTATAGGAATTTCTCAGTTATCGAGAAATTTGGAAAGTAGACAAGATAAGAGACCAATGCTTTCTGATCTTCGCGAGTCAGGTTCTATTGAACAAGATGCTGATTTGGTTATGTTCATTTATCGTGACGAAATGTATAACCCTGAAAGCAACGAAATGGGAGTAGCAGAAATAAATTTGGCGAAAAATCGTAATGGTCCAGTTGAGAGAGTGCGGTTAGCCTATATGCCCAATTTTACTAAGTTTGCTGATCTTTCAAGATCCGATGAGCCTGAATCCTCTACTACACAAAAATCTGTTCTTGACGTTGATTCAGGCAATTTTTAGAATTAATCGTGTTTTTAGGGGAAAATTTACTTGAATGGCTTCTTTTAGCCTTTGGTTCGGCAATGTGCGTGGGAAATTTAGCTGCCTTACTAAATCCACCAAAAAACCGAGGTGCTGAAAATCTGAATAGAGCACCATTTTGGCGTAGTTCTATTTATATAATTGTCGGTTTAGTTGTTGCAGTTTGGTCTTTAGCAGGATTAATTGGTTGAATTAACCTGTGTTTCAGTGTTAGTTATCAATTACTGTCACTGTGGAGGTGAAAGTGATGTTCAAACAGATTTTTGCTCAAGTAGATGCATCTGGATTGTCTGACGCTTGTGGGTCAGAGCCAAGTTTTGTCTGTGAGTGGATTTGGGATATTTCAGGTAATGAACGTCTAGCGGAAGTATTGGCTTGGAGTGTTGAAAAACCTTTAAAAATATTATTGATACTTTTGGGGTCTTATATAGCTAATCGAATACTTAAAAAAGCCATTAGCACAGTTGTAGAGCGGCTTGTAAAAGAAAGACCCTTACTCGAAGATGAGGAAAAGTCAGATGCCCTGGTTGCACGAGTTGGAAGGCGGGCAAAAGCTCGACTCCAAAAAAATAGAGAAAGAGCCGAAAGGTCACGTCAGCGTGCCAAAACGCTTGGAGGCTTACTCAGCACGGTTGCAACTTTAACTACTTGTAGTTTGGGACTTTTGTTGGTGTTAGGAGAAATCGGATTTGATTTAGGTCCTTTAATTGCTGGAGCTGGAATTGTAGGTTTCGCTGTTGGTTTTGGAGCTCAATCAGCAGTATCAGATTTTATTGCAGGCATATTTATACTTGTTGAAGATCAGTATGCGGAAGGAGATTTTGTTGACCTTGGAGAAGCATCAGGCACAGTTGAACGGGTTTCTTTAAGAACTACAGTTCTTCGTGATGTTCATGGAGCAGTTTGGGTTGTACCTAATGGGGAAATTCGTCGAGTGTGCAACTCTTCACAAATATGGGCTCGTTCTGTTCTAGATATCGATGTCGCTTATGACACTGATATTGACTTGGCAGCAAGTGTTATTAAAGAAGTTGCTGATGACTTATGGAAAGAAGACCTTGAAACCGCAACAATTATTGAAGAGCCTGAAATTTGGGGTGTTCAAAATTTTGGAGCCGATTCGATTTCTATTCGCTTAGCGGTAAAAACTGAAGCGGGAGAAAAATGGTCGACTGCAAGAAAAATAAGAGCTCGTCTTAAAAAGGCTTTCGATGAAAATGGAATAGAGATACCTTTCCCTCAAAGAACTGTCTGGGTAAGAGAAGTTGAAAATCAGGTAATAGTTTAAAAACCAGATTCTCAAATAAGAAGAGACTTATTAGATGGCAGGTCTGGAAGTGATGCCGATTAATACCTATTGCATATCACTCCGACTAATAGCTCTAGTGTCTGTTCCTAAATAACTAGCTATAACAATAGGATCGTTTCTAACTTCAGAAGGCTTACATTCCGAGATGACTGTTCCTGCTTCTAGACAGTAAACACGGTCAGAAAGCGCCATGATCATTGGCATATCGTGTTCAATAACAAGCATGGATGCACCAAGTTCTTGTTGTATTTGTTTTAGAAGCGGACCAAAAGCTTCGGTTTCTCTTTGGGCGATGCCAGCCGTAGGTTCATCCAGACATAACATTTTTGCATCTAAAGCTAAAAGACCTGCCAATTCAACTATTCTTCTTGTTCCAGTAGACAGTTCGGCAATAAACGAGTCGGCATATCTGCCTAATCCTAAAAAGTCAATCAGTTCTGTGGCTTGGTTAGTTTTTTTAAGTTCACTACGAGTTGCATTTGGAAAAGATAAGGCGGTAGGTAATAGCCGGGTGCGGTGCCTGGCTTCAAGCGCTACTTGCACTGTTTCCCTAACAGTTAATTCGGGGAAAAGTTGAGCAGCTTGAAAAGTTCGACCCAAACCTTTTCGAGACCGTTTTGCTGCCGTTAAGGAAGTGACGTCATCACCCAAGAGAGTTACATTGCCGGTTGAATTAACATAGCCTCCGATAGCATTCATCAGCGTCGACTTACCAGCGCCATTAGTTCCGATAAGCCCCACGACTTCTCCCGCGGCAACATTTATATTCACAGCGTTAACTGCAATAAGACCACCGTATGAAACTGAAACATTTTTAGTTTCTAATACAGTTCCGTAAATTGGAACGGAGTCGAGGTTTTTCCTTATTGATTCAGGTGGCTTATTAGTTGTTTTAACTGGAGTGACTGGAAGTTTTTGTTCCGCCCAATTTAATAAAGCGTTTCTAGCTGAATAGGCGATTTGTACAAGACCACCTGGAAAATACAGAAGTAGCACAAGAAGTCCGATACTTGAAGTGAAAAGTGGAAACAGATCGTTTTCTGGCCAAATAGCTGGTAATCCAATTACCCACATTGATCCGATCACTGGTCCCATAAGCGTTCCTAGTCCACCAATCACAATCATTGAGACGACTTTGAGTGAATTGCTGATCATGAAGAATCTTTCAGTGAAAGGTATATTTTGCACTAGACCGCCTAACAGAGATCCTCCAAGGCCTGCTAAACATCCCGCTAAAGAAAAAGCAATCAATTTCGTTCTATGTGGCATTACCGTGTATGCAGCAGCAGTATTTTCATTTTCTCTTACAGCAATTATCGATCTTCCTATACCACTTTTTCTTAGTTTGTTAATTAGAAAAAGAGTGATAACCAAAGCTCCAAGACAAATGAAATAATAGGATCTTTGACTTGCTAGTTCAATTGGACCAAAATTTCCTCTTCTAAACGGCACGCTTTGGTTATAACCCCCGCTAAGAACAGGTCGCCGATAAATGTATTGTGAAGCCGCCAAAGCGAAGGCAAATGTTGAAACTGCTAGAAGGAGGCCTTTGACGCGCAAAGCTCCTAGTCCAATCACTGCAGCTGAGATACCTGCTACCACACTTGCTAAAAGCATTGAAATCAGAAATGGAAATTTAGGCAAAGAAACAGAAAAAAGATGCCATTTTTCTCCTAAACCAACACCAAAATCCAAGCCACGATTAAATCCAGCGGCGGACAGTGCTCCTATACCAGCAAAAGCCATTTGGCTTAGTGACAATTGTCCTGCCCATCCTGTAACGACAGTAAGTGAGATAGCACAGATAGCAAATGCTAGAACACTAGCGTAGAGAAGATGTCTAGAAGGCAGAGTAACGATAAAAGGAAGAATCAAGGCAAAAATTAACAAAAGTGAGAGAGTCACCGACGACAAATTTCTAACCCACCAAAACTGGTTCAGCCTTTCAGGAATTGGTTTTCTACGTGGGCTGAAGGAAAATGAACTTTCTTCTGCAATGGAAGAACGACTTTGAAATGCCACTGCAATTGCTACTACTAAGAAAAGAATGAAATCTATAAGGCCCACTTGATCTAGAAAAATGAATTGAATATGAGCCTGGGCAACCCCTATGGCTATTCCTGCTATTAGAGCCCTCGGAAATGAAGACATTCCAGCAATAACTGCTGCCGCTAGAGCTCGAGTCATGGTATTGGGACCAAGATTTGTTATTCCAGTAAGTGAACCTCTGCTTCCAGATAGAAGAAGGAGTGAAACACTTGAAAGAGCTCCGGCTACCGTCCAAACGAAAAGTGAAACCACTTTTGGTTTAATTCCTGATAATTTTGCCAAATCTGCGTTGTTTGCGGAGGCTTGAACTGTTTGCCCAAATATTGTTTTATTCAAAAACCAAGAAAGAGCTATGGTCAGGAGTGGTACGACTATCAAAATTGTTAATTTTGGCCCAGTAATTCGAAGTCCGAAAACATCATTCCATTTTCCAGAAATTGGAACCGGGAACCTGACACCTCTCTTACTTTCGATATCAGGATATGCAGCTAAAATCGCCTGCATTAGTTGCGCTATTCCAATAGTGGCAACTAGAACGATTACTCTAGGTGCATTGAAAAGACGGCGGATTACAGCAAGTTCAATAATTGAGCCGACTAAAGTTCCAACTAGCAATGCAATTGGTAATGCGACCCAATAAGGAAAGTCATAGTTGATTACCATTAAGGCCATAAGGACCACTGCGGGTAAACCCATGTTTCCAACTGCAAGATTAATTACACGTGTTGAACGATAGATAAGAACAATTCCAAGAGCCAACAAGCCGAAGACCATTCCATTAATCAATCCGTCAAACCAAAGTTGGCGTGTGGTCCATACAGCAAGCAATTGTGAGGATTCAGGCAAAAGAATTTCTACATATCTATGCATTTACCCTCCCTCATCACCTAGGAAAACAGCGCGGGCTAAATCGTCACGTTGTGACAGTTCGTGTGCTGAACCTTCGAAACGTACTTGCCCTTTTTCCAAGAAAATTGCCCTATCAGCGATTGAAAGCGCGATGTTTAAAGACTGCTCTACGACAATCATTGTTTGACCTTTGTCTTGAAGTCTTTCGATAATGTTTAAAAGGTCTTGTACAACGGTTGGGGCAAGACCCAAAGACAACTCGTCAATCAGTAAAATTTCTGGCTCATGAAGTAAAACACGTCCGAGTGACAACATTTGTTGTTGACCGCCTGACAATGATCCAGCTTTTTGTTTTCTTAGATTTTTTAGTTCTGGAAAAAGTTGGAAAACGTTGTCTATTCTTTGCTGAACGTCTTCTTTGTTTGCTTTATGGATAAAAGCACCCATTATTAGATTTTGTTGCACCGTCATGTCACTGAAAACTCCAGCACCCCCTGGAAGTTGTTGAATGCCGAGTTTTGCTCTTCTTTCTGGTGAAGCATAAGTGATTGTTTGCCCATTGAGTCTTATAACACCTCTTTTAGGAACGCCGAGACCACTGATAACTCGAAGAAGAGTAGATTTACCAGCACCATTCGTACCTAAAAGTGCAAGTGTCTCACCTTTTTCCACTTCAAGAGAAATATCAAAGAGAATTTGAACCGAACCATAAGAAAAATCGACGTTGTTCACATGTAAAGCGGGCACTTTTTCATTTGTATTTGACCTTCGGCGTTGCTCTTCTTGTTCTTCGAATAGTTCTTGAACGTTTAGAGAAAGATCGTTTCTTAAGAATTTTGCTCCTCTGTACATTATCCAACCACCAATTATTGAAGATGGCAGAGTAAGGACTATCACAGTGACTCGTGGACCCCATGTGTCTGTGAAAAGGAGAGAAATTAAACCCCCACCTGTTGCCCCAATGAAAAAAATGTAAAGGGTAACCAATGCTGAACCGCTGCCTCGTAAACGGTAGGGAATAATAGCCTGAAGGATTGGGCTTACCATCGCGAAAGAGGCCGTAAGGAGGATCAAGCTTGGAACTCCTGTTACTACAAATAAAGCTACATTTGGCATGAAAAATTGAATTGGTTTAAGTAAACCTGCTAGAGCAATTCCTAAACCAATTAGATGGAGAGTTCGCGTTGGGTTTTCACGCCAAAGGCGGTCAAATTTCGGACCTACCCAAATAAGAGCTATAACAGCGAATACACCTCCAGCCGTTCCACTGATTCCCCTTTCAAAAGCATCTAGTCCAAATTCATCTTCAAGAAACAGATTTTCTAAAACAGGCGCTGTAAATAACCCGAAACCAAGTGCGCTAAAAGCAACAACAACAGTTTTAACTGTTTTTATTTGCAGCAAACGTGCAAATGCTGCTTCCATTGAAATTGGGAGGGGTTTATTTTCAATAAATGACTCTCCAAGAACATCGGTTTTTTCCCACTTACCTCTTTCGGGTTCCTTTAAGAAAAATGAATACAAAGCGACGATTACAACTGGGATTCCTAATAAGTAGTAGCACCATCTCCAGCCATTTATTCCATCTGAGCCATCTGCGATAAGAGCGATTGCGCCCACGAGGACTGGGCTTACAACTCTTAATCCGTTATTAATAATTCCAGTTAAAGAGCCAAGTCTTCCTCGGATGCCGATTGGGTAAGTGTCTGCAATTACAGAACTATGAACAGGAATTGTGCTTGCTTTTGCAATTCCAACACCAAACCTCGCCCAGAAGAACATGAACGCGTTAACTGCCAGTCCTGAAAGGAAAACCATTCCAGCAAAAATTGAACTAGCCCAGCCTATTATTGGGATTCTTTTTAAGCGGTCTGCCATCCATCCCATAGGCAGTGAACCTAAAACTACAAAGGCAGCTGAAGAACTTGCTATGAATGTAATTGTTCCATCGCTTACGCCAAAAGTATCTCTGATGTCCGGGGCTAAAACATTAATCGCTGCAGTTTGTAGTTCTTCCAAACCCGATAGCAGCGCAAGAGTAAAAAATGTTGCAGCTCCCCCGCCTAATCGGAGACCCTTTTTTAAACTAATTCCTTCTGATTTTACGCCCGGAAGAAGATCGTCCGGGAAAATTATCTCCGACTCTCTTTTTTTTGACTCTCTTCGTTCTTCTTCGTCTATTACTACAGCTGTTAATGAAGAGAGTTTATTTTCTTCATTTTCTTGAGAATCTGAATAACTTGAAGATCCTTTTTTCATTTTTCAGCTATCTCCATAGAGTGACATTTTTTCACGTCACAGCTTATGAAGCACAGTGGGAAGCTTTTTTATTAATTTAATTTGAGTCGCTAAAGATCATTTCTGCCACTATTAGGTCCCAAATGGCAAGTCCAACTGATTTAAACAGTGTTATAGCTTCTGGGTCAGTTCTTATGACGTTGCCACTAATTAAATCTAAGAAATCACCTTTGATGTTTTCAAAAGACCAAGTGCTTTCCCGCTCTGCATTTATAAGTTCGCCAGCTTCTTCTTTGGCTGCTTTTTTATGGTCTACGTAAATTTCAGCAGTTTTGATAAGACCTATGTCAGCTTCTTTTTGTGCTTCGGAAAAAGATCCAATTAAGTTTAAATGAGTACCCGGCTTTACTGATTCAGTTGGGATTACCGCCGTTTTTGAGCTAGTGCAAGCACAGATTAAATTGCACGATGCTGTTTCTTCGGGTGATCCGGTATAAATCTCATACCCTTCTATGCCCAGTGTCTCAATAAATTCATTTGATGAATCTGGAGATCGTCCACAAATCAAAATTTTCTTGATACTTGGACGAACTGAAAGCATTGCTTCTATATGACCGCGTGCTTGAACTCCCGTTCCAAAAATGCCTAGAGTTTCTACATTTTTCGATGCGAGTATTTCTGTTGCAACTGCTGAAGCTGCTGGTGTTCGAAGTGTTGTTAAAGCTGAGCCATCAAAAGTTGCTTTCGGCACGCCAGTTTTTTTGTCGCAGTACAGATAGAAGCCGTGAACTAAAGGGAGACCAAGATTAGGATTTTCAGCCATCACGGTAACTAGTTTTATTCCTAGACCTGTTGAAGAAACTGCTGGCATGAGAAGAAAATCTTCTCCCTCACCTAAAGGAATGTGTTCTCTGGGAATGGGTGAGTTGTCTGTTCTAGTAATAGTTTTTAAAGCAGAAATTGTTTTTTGTATTCCAAATGCAAAAATTTCGTCTGCTGAAAAGTGAGGGATTTTTTTCATCTGAGGTTAAATCCAAGACCAATTGGATCACGAGGATCTAGTTCGAAAGAGTTCTTACTACAACAATAAGCTGAGCCTTCTACTGATGTAATAACAGTGTCTTCTTTTTCTTCGATTACCTGTCCTCTGAAAACTCCTCCGGCAATTCCAGAGTTTAAAAAAGGTTGACCAAGTTTTATTTGTTTTTCCTCATATAACAGCGCAAGACGAGCGGAGGTGCCAGAACCACATGGTGAACGATCCACTTGTCCATCACCAAAAACGGTCACATTGCGCTGATGCAGAGGTACTTCTTCTAAAGTCTCATAGAAGATCGAACCATATATTCCTGAAAGTCTTTCATCAGAAGGGTGTTCAGCAAATTCTAGATTTTTTGCTTTTATTTCTCTGCTTATTTCAATTAACTCATTCAAATGTTCAGAAGTTGGTTCTAAATTTAATTGATCAGTTGAGATTGAAGCATAGAAGGCTCCTCCAAAAGAAATGTCGAGAGTTATAGGGCCAAATTTTGTATCTATTTCCAAATCTTTTGCAGTAACGAAAGAAGGAACATTCTCAAAACTAACGCTTTCAACTTTTCCGTCCAATATTTTGGCTTTTGTGAATAGCCTTCCAGAAGGTACGTCTACAACCACTTCGATTACATCCGATTTTGATTTGATTAGACCACTGTCTATTGCCCATGTAACTACAGCAATAGTTCCATGTCCGCATGCTGTGCTGAAGCCATCAGAATGGAAGAAAACGACCCCAAAATCTCCATTTGCATCATCAGGGGGAACGATAAAACCTCCATACATATCTGCATGCCCCCTAGGTTCTTGAACCAAGAACTTGCGAAGGTTATCGAGGTTTTTTTCAGCCCAAGAACGACGATCAATAACAGTTTCACCTTCCATTGGGCCAACGTCAACGATTCTGAAAGGTTCTCCAGCTGTGTGGTAGTCACAACTTTCAATATTTGCTTCTAAATCAAAGGACATGAGGAAACCTATTTTTTAACTTAGTCTCAGAACATACAAATATAGTGTGACTGACTTACAGAATCGAAATCTCATAATCGAAACCAAATAATGTTTAATTCTGAAGTTTAAAATATCTTAAAATATAAACCGTTCAGTAAGCATTTTAAAAGTTTCTGACCTACGATTTTTATTTGAGCTTTGGAGGCAATATGGAGGAAATTGAACAGCTACCAAGAGCTAGTTTCACTTCGTTTGCTGATTCCACAAAGGAAGATTGGCACTTAATTATGTCTCAGCGAGGCGAATTAGAAGCAGCGCTGCCCGGACGAATTCTTGAACAACTTGAGTTATTGCGAAATGATTATGGAGGATTTCCAGTAGATCGACTAGAACACAGTGTTCAGACTGCAACTAGAGCTGAAAGAGATGGCCGCGACGATGAGTATATTATTTGTGCTTTATTACATGACATTGGAGATGTTTTGACGCCTTATAATCATCCGGACGTAGCAGCAGCAATACTAAAACCTTTTGTTTCTTCTGCTAATCACTGGATGGTTGAAAATCATGGAGTCTTTCAAGGCTATTATTTCTGGCATCATCTGGGGGGTGATCGTAACGCTAGAGATGCATTTAAAGAAAGTGAGCATTATCACTATTGTGAGGAGTTTTGTTCCGAATATGACTCTCCAGCCTTTGACCCTTCATATAAGTCCAACCCTCTGGAGTATTATGAACCACTTATTAGGGATTTTTTTATCAAAAATCCATGGAAGAGTAATGATTAATTTTCAAATCCAAGGTTCATTGCGCTAATCATGATTCTCTCCGACAGATCGATTTTAGAGGCAATTAATGATGGAAGAATCATAATTGAACCTTTTGATAAAGAATGTTTACAGCCATCTTCGGTGGATCTTCATTTAGATCATCGTTTTCTGGTTTTCAAAAATCACACTTTAGGTCATATAGATGTCAGAAAAGATTTATCTAATTTGACTCAGGAAGTTTCATCGAGTGACGATGACCCATTTATGCTTCATCCAGGTGAGTTTGTTTTAGGTTCGACTTCAGAAAGGGTAGCTGTGCCAGAAGACTTGGTAGCGCGGCTCGAAGGAAAGTCAAGTTTGGGACGTTTAGGGCTACTAATCCATTCAACTGCTGGTTATGTTGATGCCGGGTGGGACGGACAATTGACTTTAGAACTTTCGAATGTGTCGAATTTGCCTATAACTCTTTATCCCGGAATGAAGATCGGACAAATTTCTTTTGTTCAGATGACAACTCCAGCTGAGAGACCATACGGGGCGTCGGAGCTTGGTTCGAAATATAAAGGACAAGAAGGGCCAAAGGCAAGTAGATATTGGGAAAACTTTTAAGAGCTTTCCTCGTTTCCTTCAGAAACGGTTTCTAAATGTTTATCTTGACTATCTTTTGATTGAAGAGCTTCTAAAAGATGTATAGCTATGTCTCCGACTTTGACTTCATCTTCATCGACCCCTTCACCTTTAACTCCATCGTCAATCATTACGAAACAGAATGGACAAGCTGTAGCTATTCTGTCAGCTCCAGTTGCAAGAAGTTCTTGTGACCTTTCAACATTTATGTTTTTGCCAGTATTTTCTTCCATCCACATTCTTCCGCCGCCAGCGCCACAACACATCCCTTTTGTTCCTTGGCGCTCTGCTTCAACCACCTCAAGACCACCAATGCTTGCAACTACTTTTCTGGGAGCTTGATAAACATCATTATGGCGTCCCAAATAGCATGAATCGTGGTAGACAAGCCTTTCGTTTAACTCGGCATTTGACATGTCAAGCTTCCCTTGTTCGATAAGCCATTCGAGTAATTGAGAATGGTGTATTACTTCGTAATGCCCTCCGAGTTGTGGATATTCATTTCCTAGTGTGTTAAAGCAGTGGGGGCACTGTGTGATGATTTTTTTCACTCCCATTGAATTAAGAGTTTCTATGTTTTGAGCTGCAAGCATTTGAAAAATATATTCGTTTCCAGATCTTCTTGCTGGATCACCTGTGCACATTTCAGAAGGTCCAAGAATCGAGAAAGATACATTTGCTAAACTCAACAGCTGAGCCATTGCTCTTGAAACTTTCTTATTTTTGTCGTCAAAAGAACCTGCACAGCCAACCCAGTAGAGAAACTCACTTTCAAGTGGTTCACCACCTTCAATAATCTTTACCCCCTCTAGGTCATCTGCCCATTCCGTGCGAGACCCTTGTGATAATCCCCATGGGTTACCAGAATTTTCCATTGATCTATATGCATTTCCCAATTCTGTTGGAAAATTCGACTCCATTAGAGACAGGTATCGGCGCATGTCTAAAATTTTGTCAAGAATTTCTATATTTACCGGACAAATCTCGTCACAGGCTTTACAAGATGTGCACGCCCAAAGCTCTTCGGGTGTAACTCTTTCAAACATTGATTCGGCTGAAATTGAAATTTCTGCATCTAATCCAAGCGGTGGTGAAACAACTGGGTCGCCTGTTGCGGCCATTACTTCTCCTGTTTTTAGAACTATTTCGCGAGGGTCTAGAGGTTTTCCTGTCGCGTGAGCAGGACAAACGCTTGTGCACCTTCCGCACATAGTGCAAGAGTCGGTATCGAGCAGTTGCTTCCATGTAAAATCCTCAATTACAGAAGCACCGAAAGATTCTAATTCGGTTTCCATAAGGTCAGGTAATGGTTTCATTGCACCTTTAGGTCGATCTCGATCTTTTAGGTACATGTTTAAAGGGGAAGTAAACATGTGTCGAATCATGGTTATTGGCAGAAGCGCTAGAAATGCAATAAATGAAACTACGTGTGAGATCCACCAAAATTGGTGCCAACCATGCGCGTTGTTTGCTAATGACTCTGACCTGTCAATTATTTTTGCTAGTGGGTAACCGATTACTGACCACGTTTCTGCACTCCTAGCGGTTGGTTCAACAAGGGCGATACGGAAAGCTTCTGCTCCAAAACCGGTTACACCTATTGCTAAAAAGATTAGTAATACAACTGCGTGTTCAGGTTTTGATTTTATTCGAATCCGGTAAGGGCGAAATCGTTTCGGACCATAGCGTCTGAGTAAAGCCCACACGACACCGATTAAAAATAGAACACCTGCGATATCACCAACGGCCGTATATGCGCGGTAAACGTCTCCATGTAAAAACTTCAAACTTTCTGGAAGTTGATGATTAATTTCTAGAACTGTCGTAACCGCCAGAAGGATAAGAAAAGGAAAGTACATCAATGAATGCATTACACCGGCAGCGGGATCGCGTAACAGAGTTTTCATGTAGACGCCAGATCTAAAATCTGAAAAGCGAGACTTGGCGTTTGATTTGTTTGTTGAGCGGTTATCTGGAGTTCCGCGCTCCCAGTTTTTAACCCTGTTAGCGAAAAGAACAGAACCGTAAATAAGGACCAGAGGGATTACTAGATAAAAAGCAAATTTTATCGACCCTGGTACGTTCTCGAAGACCTCTCTTGTAATCGGAGAATCGTCATGGAATTTAGCAATTGAAGCTAAAACCCCAGATGCAGCTGTGAAAAGTGCAATTAGTACACCTAGTCCAATAATTGCATGATGTGGTCGCATGCTGGGTTTTTTCATTAATCGAGGACCCTATCGTATATCTGGCTGCTACATAATTTTTTAGCAATTAAGCGCAACTTTTATATTTGCTTTATTCTAGAAAAACTATCTAGCAATTCTAGAAATAATAGAAGATTTACATTGATTCTTTGAACATTTACTAATGGACCTGTTTCTTTACCAAATCTGCTTTTAAAAGAGCAGATCCGGGGTCGACTGCTCTTTCTAGGACAGGTTTTTTGATTTTTGGATTGAGCCTGTCATCAAGTTCATATACGAAAGGCACACCTGTCGGAATGTTTAGTTGTGCAATTTCATTATCTCCGATTTCATCAAGGTGTTTACAAAGTGCTCGAAGACTGTTTCCATGTGCAGCGACAAGAACTTTTTTTCCGGATTTAAGATCAGGAACAATTTTGGATTCCCAGTAAGGAATCAACCGTTCAACAACATCAGCTAAACATTCACTTAACGGAATAGATTTCTCGGGAATCTCTGCATATAGGTCATCGTTATTTGGGTTAAATTTGTTGTCGTCGCTTATTGGAGGAGGTGGAGTGCGATATCCTCTTCTCCACTTTTGGATCCTTTCCTCACCGAATATCTCTTTGGCTTCTTTTTTGTTCATGCCTGTAAGGTTTCCGTAATGCCTTTCGTTAAGACGCCAATCTTGGTTAATTGACGCTTCATTTTTAAAACACTGATTTACTAATTGAGCTGTCCTTATAGCCCTTTTTTGTAAAGAACTATGTATTACATCTGGTATTAAATCAGCTTTAAGAAGAAGTTTTCCGGCTTCAAGGGCTTCTTTCACACCTAAATCTGTTAAATCACAGTCATACCAACCCGTAAAGAGATTTTTCTTGTTCCATTGACTTTGTCCGTGTCG
>MDTA01071944.1_pt1 | contig 42154 bp, 36 predicted proteins | sample 811151 | NCBI WGS metagenome assembly MDTA01 (sample SAMN05326648, study PRJNA326480) | marine metagenome | isolation source: seawater | place: Indian Ocean: South | collected 2010
AAAAATTAAAAATAAAAGTCAACAAGAATGATACAATATTTAAATTGTACAAAAAAATTTTTTTAGAAAAAAAATCACATAACTTTATCTTTAATTGTATTATTAATTATAAAAAATTAATAAAAAATAAAAATAAAAATAAAAAAAATTATAAATATAATAGTTACCCTAAATTACTTGATATTATTAATTTTAAATTTAACAACAATATATGATATTTCCCAGACAAATAATTTATAATAAAAAAATTTCAAAGATAATTTTTTCAACTATTTTTGATATAAAAATTAAAAAAAATAAAATCATTTCTGAAATAAAAAAGAGATTAAACATTGATAATAAAGTGAATTTTTTATTTAGTAGTAGAGGTAGAACTGCTTGTTATCATATAATTTCATACTTAGTTAAAAAGAAAAAAAATAATAATCATATAATAATGTCTCCTTATACAATTTTTGATCTTGTCAATACTGTAAAAGCAGCCGGTGGTAATCCTATTTTTGTGGACTCTCCAAATAACTCTTTTGGAATATGTAAAAAAAAATTATTAAAAATAATTAAAAACAAAAAAATTAATTCTATAATATATACTTTTTATAGTGCAAATAATAAAAATTTTATTGAAATAAAAAAAATTGCACAAAAGAAAAAAATTGATTTAATTTTAGATTTAGCTATTTCACCTTGCTTAAAATTTAAGAACAAATCAATTGTTAATTATTCAAAATATTCTTTCATGAGTTTTAGCTTATTTAAATTTATATCAGTAATTCAGGGTGGTGCAGTTTTAACTAAAGATAAAAATTTAAATAAATATATTCATGAAAAAGAAAAAAATTGGGGTAAATATCAATTTCTTAATTTGTTAGAATATTATTTTAAAGGTTTAAAATTTATTTTTGCAACAAACAAATTTCTTTTTAACTTATTTATATTCAAAATATTTAGTTATTCAGACATTAATAAAATAAAGTTTATATCAAAACACGCAAAAAATGACCCTGACCCTATTCAAAATTATAACTATTCCACAAAGTACAAAAAAAAATTAACCAATTATCAAATGAGATCTATAAATGATCAAATTAAAACGATAGAAACAAATAAAAGTATAAGAAAAAAAAATTATAATTTTCTAATAAATCAAATTAAAAATAACAAACTGACTTTATTCAAAAATTATACTAAATTTGATTCATCTTTTATAAACTTTCCAATCTTGTGCAAGAATAAAGAACTTTTAAGCAAATTTCTTTATAAGAACAAAATTGATCATTCCAAATACTTTTACAGAGATTGTAGTAATTTATCTATTTTCAAAAATTTTAAATATGGAAAATGCACTAATATAAAGACTATTTCTAAAAATATTGTAACACTACCCATATATCATAAGATAGGAGAAGACTATCTTATTAAAGTCTCAAAAGTTTTAAATAATTTTTAATTTATTCTGCTAATTTTCTTATATTATAAAAATTATTACAAAGTTTTTTATTTGACTCTTTTATTTCTTCAAAAAAATTCCATGCAAAAACAACAACACAATCTTCTTTGTTATTAATGTTTATATTTTTTTTATTTAATATTTTTATTTCTGTTCCTGGAATATATTTATTTAGTTTTAATTTATTATCGTCAATTGCGGCAGAAATAAAATCCTTAATACCGAAAAAATTTATTAAAGTGGTTGCCTTTGCAGGTGCGCCATAACAATAAATTTTTTTATATTTTTTGCTTAATCTTATAAAATTTTTATTAACATTTTGCTTTTGAGCTAAAATTTTATCTTTAAATTGATAAATTGCTTTTTTAGAAATTTTTTTATTTTCTATTCTTAAAAGTTTATTAAAATTTTTTGATTTTTTTTTATTTTTATTCTTTGATATATATACCCTTAAAGATCCACCATGAGTATCTATCTTTTCACAATCAAATAAATTAAGTTGAAATTTTTTAAAATATTCATTTAATGAATTTAAAGACCAATAATTTACGTGCTCATGATAAATATTATCAAATGTAAGGTCAGTGAGTGTATTTAAAAAATATTGTATTTCTATGACGAAGTTTCCTTTTTTTGATAGAATTTTTTTAATTACTTCTGTCATTTCATCTATTTTATCTGAATGAGCAAAAACGTTTGAAGCTAAAATTAAATCATATTTTTTTTTAATTTTTTTTAAAATTTTTTTATTAAAATAATGATTAATAGTTTTAATTTGATTTTTATTTGCTATTTTTGCAATATTTTTTGCTGGTTCTACACCTAAAACATTTTTAAACCCCTGATCAACAAATGGTTTAAGGGCTATTCCATCATTTGAACCAATATCGAGGATATTTGAATTTTTTTTCAATTTTAAAATCGAAATATATTTTTTTGCAGCATTTTCGAAATGCTTAATGAATGAGGCCGAAGTAGAACTAGTGTATAAGTAATTATTAAACAACTTAGTTGGATTAACTGAATAAGATAACTGGGAATTATTACATTTAATACAAAAATTAAGCTCTAGAGGAAATTTTTCACAATTTATATTTTTTTTATTTGAGAGATTGTTCGCAAGTGGCATTAAACCTAAAGACAAAACTCTTTCAAAATCTGAAGAATTACAAACTCTACAGTTAAATTTATAACCAGATAACAACATATTTTTAAATTTTTCATCTACCAACTGATAAGGCAATGTATGAGAAATCCCATAATTTTTATGTTCTCTTTCTCCTCTAACTAAATTTAAAAACTGAGTATCTTCTGTGAAAACCATGGTATGTGCTACGTTTGGTTTTGTTACTGTTATTTGGTTTTCTTTAACTAATTGTGTTTCAATTATAGAATTGTTTTCTTTTAAATTTTTTAAAACACTAATAAATTGACCTTTGGTTACCAAACATTTTTGTTCTTGAATTGGATGAAAATGATTGGCTCTGGTTGTTGCTTTTTTTGAATCAATCAGACCAATCAGATTTATTGGCTCAGTAAGTTCATAATTTAGTATTTTTCCTCTTTTGTCAAAGTATGGATCTGTAGCATCAAGTACTATTTCATTTTCATCAAATGATTTAACATAGGACCATCTGTCAATCATCTCCTTGATAGATTTTTCTAAATTATAATTAAATTTAAATCCAAATTTTTTTATTTTTTTATTTGATAAAGTATAACCTAAGTTAGGTATTTTATCTTTTGTAGAAATTAATCTTAATTGTTTATTATATTTTTTACAAATTTTGCTTACCTCAGCAACTGTATGATTTTCATTACTTAAATTAAATATTTGGTTATCATGATTATTTGCCTCAAAATATTTAAAACATCTAGCTATATCTTTAACTGAAACTAAGCTTTTTAATTGTTTTCCTCCACCAAATAATTTTATTGTTCCATTCTGAGAAGTTATTTTTGAAAAAAGATTTGGCATTATATTAATTCGCGTTCTATCACCAGAAAAACCATAAGCAGATCCCAATCTAAAAATATTATATTTTACCCCACTCTTGATTATATCTTTCTCATTTTGTAGTTTGCTATTTGAATACTTTAATTGCGGCTTAGGTTTAAAAGTTTCAGATAAATTTTTAATTTTTTTTTTTTAATCCATCAAAAACAACATGTGAAGAAGGGAATAAAATTTTACAATTCTTATCTATAGAATTTAATATATTATTTGTTCCTTTAATTGCAGTATCCTCAATTAATTTATCTCTTTTTAAATCTATATCGTCTTTGACATAAGCTACATCTGTTATTCCTGCTAAATGATGAACAACATCAGCTCCTTTTAATATATTTTCAATAAAATCTTTATTGAGAATATCTCCTTGAAAAAATTTTATTTTCCAATTTCTTAATTCATCAACTCTTGCAGAAAAAAATTTATTGTCTATTACAATAATGTCATGATACCAAGCTTCACCAGCATATATGTTACAAAGTTCAGTTCCTATGTAGCCCAACCCACCAGTTATAATTATTTTTTTTTTCATCTAAAGAATTTGAATCTGAATAAACTGACTATTACACTAATCATATGATAAGGTCTAATTTTTTTTCCTTCTTCAATAGTTCTACCATTATAGTTGATTGGAATTTCATAAAATAGTTTGCTATTATTTACAACCTTGGTTAAAATTTCTGCATGCTGTTCCCAACCAACGGTAATTAATTTATCCGGATTAATTAATTTTTTTTTAAAACATACATAACAAGAGTAAATATCGGTAAAGGTTGTATTGTTTATTATGTTAAATAAAAAAGAAATAAATCTATTTCCAAAATAGTTATAAATATTATGAGATCTAGCAAATTTTTTATAATTTTTCCTTGAACCAATAATTAAGTCTGGTTTGGTTGAATTAATTAAGTTAATAAAATCTATAATGTCATTACTATCATATTCAAGATCAGCATCATGGAAAATAATATACTCTCCTTTACACACTCTTAATGCAGTTTTAACTGCTTCACCCTTTCCTTGATTTTTTTCATGAGTTAATAATTTTTGATACAAATCTGGATTTTCATTAAGTAAATTTAAAGTATTATCTGATGATCCATCATTGACAACAACTAACTCATAATCAGAGGAAAATTTTTCTAGATTTTGTTTTAAATTTTTTAATGAGTCAATAATATATTTTTCCTCATTATATGCTGGTACTATAATAGATAGTTTCATTCACCGAATGTATTACAATCTAATTATTTATTTACAACTATTTTTTTAATTTTATTTTATCTGCAATTCGCATACTGTTGGCCATTGAAGTAAAAGTAATTGGGGAAGATGGCAAATCTGGCAAAACTGAAGAGTCTGCAAAGTATATATTTTTTATCATTTTATTTTTAAAGTATAAATTTCCATTTACATTACATTCCAAGTGTTTTGGTTTTTTTACCATTGGTATAACAGATCCAATATGATAACTACCTCCAGTTATAATTTTTCTTTTTAAAAAATTTATGAAATGAAAGCCCGAATATTTTTCAATTTTTTTAATTTTTTTAAATATTTTTATCAAATATTCTGAATTTAGTTTTGTGCTTTGTTTTTTAAAAAAAATCCTTTTATTTTTAATACTACAAATTATGTCATCAGAATATTTAGATGGTAAAATTAATTGTGTTAGCATTAGCCTTTTAAAAATAAAATTGAAAATTTTTATTTTAAAAATAAAAGAAAAGTTTGGAAATTTATTTAAAATATCTTTTAAAAAAACATCACTAAATGGAAATATCTGTAAATAATATGGATTTTTTTTACTAAAGTTTTTAATTATAACTTGACACATAGTATTATATGCTTGAGTAAGTTTTAAGTTAAATTTTTTTCTTAAGAATAAAGGAACAAAAAAAACATCTTTATTTTTAATTTTTAATATTTGATTATTTAAATTTAATGAGTTGTTCAATATTTGCAGGGTTCCAATTGTACCACATGCTATTAGTAACTTTTTTGGATTTAAAATATTAGTTGAATTTTTTTTTTTGTTGTAAATCTCAATAAAAAGTTTGCTCTTATTATAATAGAACTTTTTTAATTCTGTATTTTTTAATAAAATTATTTTTTTATTATCTGCAAGTTTTGCAAATATATCTTTTGAATTAAAAATTAAATTATAGGGACATCCATGCATACAATAACCGCATTTTTTACAATTATTTTTTAAAGCTAGTTTGGCTCTGGAAAAATATATATTTTCCTTGTTAAGTAAACTTTTATATCTTTTTAGATTATTTAAAATATATTGTCCTTGAAAATTTAGATCAAAATCAAAATTTTTATAATTATTAAGATTTAATAATTTGTTAAAGTCATCATCATCTGATTTTAGATTTAAAATCTCTGATACTGATTTATAATATTTAACAAGTTCTTTTTGTAAAATAGGCCAATTTTTAAAATCATCTTTAAACATTGGTAAACAGACACCTCCCCAAGAATTTGAGAAACCACCATAAGCATTGGATAAACTTACATATGTTTTTTTTTGATTTTTAGTAAATGGATGATCCTTCTCATAAAAAAAATTTGATCCAAATATAGATTTATGAAAACCTGAGCCACCTGTTTTAATTTCATTTTCATATATTTTTTTAATTCCATCAAAAATTTTTTTTTTTTTTAATTTATTTTTTAATAACTTTGTTTTTTTTTCAGGTTCTTTTGCAACATCAATGACTGTTACTTTTAAATTTCTTTTAATTAAAGTAAGCGTTGCTGCTAATGCACTAGGACCAGTTCCAATTACATGTATCATTTATTTAATTTACACATTCAATATAAATTTTTTTGTCATTTTTTTTTGTGTCAATAATACACAAATTTTTATAATTTAATTTTTTTTCAAAAATAATATCTCTATCATTAATTATGTAACCATAATTTATTAAAGTTTGAAAATGCTCTATTTCTTTAATGTTATTAATAATTATTGGTTTATTTTTGTTTTTTATAATTTGATTTATATTATCGATATCATCAAAAGAAAAAAAATTTTGTGATATTTCTTTTGCAGCTGACCTATTATTTTTTTTACTTAAATTTAAAAATAAACTTAAGTCATTTTTAATATAGTATCCCCATTTATCTCTGCTAAAGGATTTAACTAAATTATCATCAAACAACTTTGACTTATCTAAACTCATTTTTACAAAATAAGGGTTGTTTCTAATTGAAACATCCACATGATACAAAGAAAAGATTAAAATACAGATACAAATTAATGACCTATAAAAATTCAAAATAAATTTATTTTTTGTTATATGAACAATTATACAAAAAGCTATTATCATTAATGTTGAAGATGCCAAGAAAACTCTTACATACTGCATATTGCTTTTCCAAATTATAAATAGAGTTATAAAAATTAAACTAAGATAAATTAAATCTTTAGATTTTTTGAAATAAAAAGGGGTCAAGAATATAATTAAAGTTACAGGACTCAACCATCCAGTCCCACCCATATCTAAAGGATGATGAAAATCAAAAAAATGATTAAAATAAGAATAAAATGATCTGGAAAAACCCAGAGAATAATAAATTAATAAATAAATTTCATTTATAATTGGTATTCCTAAACTAACATTAAATCGATCTGGATTATCCCATAAAGAACTATATTGTGGATCTTCAAAGAAGTTCATCCAAAACCCTGGAAAAGGATAAAGAGGATTTTGAAAAACTATTGATTTATAAATTAGTTGTGGAAAAAGTGTTACAAAAAAAGTCAATATTATAACAAAAAAATATCTACTAATTAAAAATTCCTTAAACATTTTATATTTAATTAAAACAAAAATAAAAATAAAATTATTTACTATTAAAAGATATATAGATGTAAGTTTAGTTGTTACAGCTACTAGAGAAAAAATTACTCCTAATGATAAAATAGAAAATAATATTTGTGACTTATACAAAATTAAATTATTTAAATTTGATAATAATATCAATAAAAAGAATATTGATAAAATTTCAAAATTAAAAAGCATAAAATCTACTTTTAGTGAAAATGGACCTACATAAGATAATTCTGGTATTAAAAGGAATAAAAGTACCCCAATTAATGAGATAGAAATTGATTTAGTATAATTAAATATTAAAATATAGAATATTATAGATAATCCAATAAGTAAAAAAGTTTTTAGAAATCTGACTAATATAAAATTTTCTGAAATTAAATAAAAGTATGAAAATAATGTTTCTATAAATCTTGATTGTTCTTCAAAGATATTATCAGATAGAATCCAATCCTGAGCATATAATCTTGTAAAGTACCCATACAAAGTAATTTCATCTTGATCATTCCAATAAATAAAGTTTCTGTTTATTACTGAAAAAAAATAGATAACAATTATTACTAACAGAACAAAGTGTATAAATTTTAGGTCTCTAAATTTATTAAAAAATTTTTTAAGATCTAAATTATTTGAAATTTTTAGTTTTTTTTTTGAAAAAAAATATGCATAAACAGCAATACTTATTGCAAATAAAGAATAAACTGTGTGATTTATACCTAAATTAAAATGATAGAATATATTATTTATACAACCTACTACTAATAATAAGATATTTATTAATATTACAAATTGTACAATATATTTGAGATTCTTATTTATTTTTTTACTATCTAAAATTAATTCGAGAGAAATATTTACTTTCAAATAATCAATAAAATACTTTGATAATATTAACAAACCTGGAATTGAAATAAGAATTATTATAAATTGATAACTCATCTAATTTTTTTGCATTGTTGGACTCTGATTAAATAAAACTTTTTTTTTAAATTTTTATTTAAAAAATTTTTACGTGCCCAAAAGATATCTATTTCATTGATAATTTCCTTACTACAATTTAATTCAAAAATTGTCTCCTGGTCTAATATCATGTATTTTAAGTCAGCTTCTTTAACTAATGTATTTAAATTATCCAAAACTTCATTTTTTTTATAATTAGAAGTCATTCCAAGATAAGAGTTAGAATAACTTTTATCATTATAAAAAATTGAATTTCTGCCATCGGCAAAATTTAAATAATTTTCCTCTAAATTTAAAGAATTTATATTTTTTGCATTAATATATGAAAAAGAATTTTTACTTTGGTAAATATCTTTAAAATTTTGTTCTAATATATCTTTATAATTATAGAATATAAACAAACTAAGAAATAAAATTGTAATACCACTTTGAACATAAATTAAATTCTTTAAATATTTATTATTTATAATAGTATAAAACGCTAAAATTAAATAAGCTTCCAAATAAAATCTTTGTAAATACTGGCCCATTAATAAAGTAAGAATAATTAATATTAAGGGTATGTAATTTGTTCTTTTATGTAATTTAAAATCAATTAATAAAAAGATAAAAATAATCCCCAAACTTGTGGTAAAACTACCTATCTCTAATGGAAAAATTGATCTTAAAAAATATTCAAAAGAAAAATTATCATGTCTCCATCCAAATGAATTTATCATGTGTTCGAGAGATTTGATTTCTAAAAATTGATATTTACCTAAATAATTTTCAAAAAATGGTGTTAATAAATTTCCAAAAAATTTATATTTAATTAAAAATAGTGGAAAAAGAATTAATAAAAAAGATGATATTGAATAAATAAAAATTTTAGAAAAATTATTTTTATAATTTAAAGTAAGATAAATTAATAAAACAGATCCATTTATCAAATAATTTAGTTTTCCAGACATATAAAAAAAAACTAAAAAAACTATTACAAAAAGATTGGTATTATTATTTATTCTTTTTTCATGAATTTGAATAAAAATAACAAGATAAAGAATAGCATAAAAAAATATCATTTTTTGTGAAGTTAAAAAAGATAATGTTAAAAAGGCTGACAACACTAACAAAAAAAATATTTTTTTTTGTGGAAAGAAAAATAAAAGCAAAAATATAGAAAAAAAATTTAAGATTGAACCTAAGTTATCCGATTTAAATAAAATAGATAAAAGAAGAATGATTTCATTTCCAAAAAATTGTGAATATTCAAAATCTCTTTTGATATCAAAATTATCTAAGTTATTGAGATACAATTTAAATGGAAAATTTAAATGATATGCTATGCTGTCAGCATCACTTAAGGGCAATATCGAGATTAAAAAATATAGAAAAAAGAAAAATAGGATAAATAAATTATATTTTACTTTAAATATTTTATTCAATGAATTTCTTAAAAAAAAGAAAATTACTATAATTTCTAAAAAAAATAGATAATAAAAATATTTTAGAATATCAAATAGAGTAAAAAAACTGAGTTGAATAAATAATATACAAAAAAAAAGATAAAATAAATTTGCTTTTTCTAAATTATTATAATTGCTTAATACAATGTTTTTCTTTTCAAAACTTAAAGAAATATAAAAAATAAAAAATACAAAAATTAATGAAAAAAAAAAGTTCCAAAAAAAACTATTTGAAAAGTGATCAAAATAACTCATTTTTATGAATTTTTAAAAATATACTTTAATGTTTGGTTTACCGTAATATCCCAATCATATTTTTTAAGTAAAGATTTAATATTTTTTAAGGGTTTTTTATCAATATTTTTTAAAATCTTTTTTGATAAATCCTTAAAATCACCAAATTTATAATAAATTACACAATTTTTATTTATTTCTCTAAGAGCTGAAGTATCTGAGCAAATAACTCTTTTATTATTTTTTAGAGCTTCCAATGTGGTAAAACCAAAAACTTCTGATAAAGATGAAAAAATATAAAGTGAAGATTTTTTATAAATAAAATCTAAGTACCTGTGATTAATTTTTTTTTTAATTATAATCTCACCTTTTTTAAAATTTTCATCAATATATTTATTAATTGATTTAAAGTAATCTTTATCAAGTATGCTCATAATAAAAACTAATTGAATATTTGTATTTTTCTTTTCTTTAAAAATTTTAAAACCTTTCAATATTTCAATAATACCATGATATTTTGTGCATGACATAATTGATAAGATATATTTTTTTTTAAATTTTATTTTTTTATAATTATTAAAACTTTTATTTATGCCTAGATAAATTGTTTTAAATTTATTTTTGTTTAAGTTTAAATTTTTTGAAAGTTGATTCTTAGAATAATTAGAACAAGTAATCACTTTTTTTGAGTTTATTATTGAAATTTCAATTAATTTTTTCATCAGAAAATTTCTCAAATAACTCCCTGGTAAAAAATTAATATTTATCCAAGGAAGGTTTGTGTGTAATCCTAAAAAACTTTTTATTCCTAAATAACGAATTAATATTGGAGCAATATTCATGGGGCTGAAAAGAGTGTCAATTTTTAAATTTAATAGATGAAAAGGCAAAAAAATCTGCATCCAGATAATCCTTATAAAAGTTATAGAAAAATAGTTGGGAAGTAGAATTAATTTAATGTTTTTATTTTTAATTAATTTTGTCTCTTGATAATAATCCTTTGTTAAAAAAATATAAATTTTATTACTAGACTTGAAAGACTTTAGTTTTTTTAAGAAATTCAAATTGTATGTTTTTGTTCCACTTTCTCTAAAAGTACCAACAAAATCGATTGCTAAATTCATTAATTAATATCTAATATACTTATAATTATGTATAAGAAAAAAATCAAAAACAAATAAATATTTAATATGTCCAAAGTTATTTTAGGCATTAATCCATATCATGCTGACTCTTCATCATGTTTGTTTATCAATGGTGAATTAACATCTGCAATTGAAGAAGAGCGAATAAAAAGAATAAAACATTGGGCAGGTTTGCCGTTAGATTCGATAAAATTTTGTCTTGATTATAATAATTTAAAAATTGATGATATTGATACCTTGGCAATAAACACTTCTCCTATTTCAAATTTTAAAATGAAAATTTTTTATTTTCTTAAAAATTATATTTTTGGAAAAAAAAAATACGAAATCTATAATAGAATAAAAAAAAAAACATTGTTAAAAGATCAAATTTTAAATCATTTTGATTCTAAAAGAAAAAATATTAAATTAGAATTTTACGATCATCATCTTTGTCATTTATCCTCTGCATTTTTAGCATCTAGTTTTGATAAAGCTGTGGGTCTTTCAGTTGATGGTTTTGGTGATTTTACAAGTGTTGCATGGGCAAAATGCGAAAATGGAAAAATAAAAATAATAGATAGAATATATTTTCCTAACTCATTAGGTATTTTCTATGAAGCTATAACTCAGTTATTACAATTTAATAATTATGGAGATGAATATAAAGTTATGGGATTATCTGCTTATGGAAAACCTTTTTATGTTGATAATTTACAAAAACTTTTTATAGACATTAAATATCCAATTCTGGAAAAATCATACTTTAATCATTTAGATAAAAATTTTAATTATCAATTTGAAGGTTCACCAAATCAAAATAAAATATTTAAAGATAAAATAAATAATTTATTTGATTTTGACCTAATTAGCATCTCAGAAGAAAAAAAAGCAGACATTGCTAAATCATGCCAAGTAATATTTGAAAATTATTTAATGAAATTAATTGAGAAATTAAAAAATTTAAACTTTTCTCAAAATTTTATTTACGCTGGTGGCTGTGCATTAAATTCGTTAGCAAATAAAAAAATTATTGAAGATGATTATTTTAATAAAATTTTTATTCCATATGCTCCTGGTGATAATGGAGGAAGTATTGGTGCTGGTTTATTATCCTGTTCAAAATATTATAAACAAGAAGATCTAAAAAACCTAAAATCTCCTTATCTTGGTCATAAATATGCTAATGATGAGATTGCAAATATAATTAAATTAAGAGGTTTAAATAAAAAATTCAAAATAAGATTAATCGAAAACAAAACTGAACTTTATAAAATTGTGTGTAAATTACTTAGAAAATCATACATAATCGGTTTCTTCAATGGTAGAATGGAATTTGGAGCAAGAGCACTAGGTAACCGATCTATAATAGCTGATGCTTCTAATATTAATATCAAAGATATTATTAATAAAAAAATCAAAAGAAGAGAAAACTTTAGACCATTTGCTCCTGCTATCTTACATGAACATAAAAATGATTGGTTCAATACAGACTTTTTTAATCCATATATGTCTACAGTTGAAAGTATAAAAGAGGAAAAAAAACATTTAATTCCAGGTGTGACACACGTAGATGGTACTGGAAGAGTTCAAAGCGTATCAAAAGAATATAATAAAGATTTTTATGATCTAATAACAGAATTTTATAAAATTTCCAAAGTCCCAATACTTTTAAATACTTCCTTTAATGAAAATGAGCCTATTGTTTTTAACCCCTCTCAAGCTATAGACTGTTTTGAAAGAACAGACATGGATGCCATCATTTTAGAGAATTATCTAATTGAAAAATATAATTTTTAAATTTATTTCGTGATTTATAATATAGAAAATCTGCATAACCATTTACAAAAAAATCTAATGTTTTAAAATCTGCATCTGTTTCAATATTATCACGAAATAAAAATCTTTTTTTTAAATTAAAATTATTATTCAAACCTCTTATGCCAGTAAATAAATATTCATAATTATTCATAATAATTTTAATACTTTTTTTATTAATATGATTTATGCCACCATAACTATATGCGTAAAATTTTGGTTCTATTTTAAATTTTGATTTAAAATATTTAATTGGATAAATAATTTCTTTTTTTAACTTTAGATCTGACCTAATTTTAGATAAATCTTTATGAGACTTACCATGAATACCTATCGAATGACCTTTGGAGATTAAGTGTTTTATATGTTTTTCCATCAAAAACTTTGTTGATTTTAATTTATTTGTTTCTCCAGTGATTCTCTTAAATATTTTTTTTTTATTTTTATTTTCTAAAAGATCACTAACCAAAAAAAAGAGTGATTTTATATTATGTTTATCAAGTACTTTCTTAGAAAAATTATATGAACTCAAAAAACCATCATCAAAGGTTAACAAAATATTATTCTTACCAGACAAAGTATTTAATTTTTTGGGATCAACAATTCTGTAATTTTTTTTTAAATTTTTTAATATGTATTCAAATTTTTTAAAATCTTTTTCATTAATGTTGTGAAACATTAATACTCTCAATAAAAAAAATTTTTTAAAATTAAAAAGTTTATAAAAACTATAAATTATGTTTATTATAATTTTTTTCATTAAGCGCCTATAATTCTATTTATATTTATCATTTATTATTTAGATAATATTTTTTAATCCATAAATAAAATTTCAAATAAATATAATGAAATAAACCTTTTATGTTGTTTAATTTTAAATAATTAAAAATTAGATTTTCTTGGTTGCTCCATTCTTTCTTATATCTAACATTTCCTGTTCCAAAATCTATATTAACTTGATTATTATATAGTGATTTAATTATGTGCATTAAATGCAGCCTTCCAAGTGATAAATTTCTATATTTTTCATTTTTGATCAAAGGAATTAAATAGTAAAATATATCATTTTCAAGCACTCCCATTACTGAGGAAATAATTTTTGAATTTAAACTCATATTAAAAATTACAAAATTATTAATTTTTTTTTCAATTATTTTTGAATAAAAATTAAATAGTTTTTTATTATTGAAAGTTTTTTTATTATTATCAGAGTAGAATTTAAATTTTTCATCAATAAGGTTTTTTAAGATACTTAAATTTGAAAAATTTAAGTCAATTTTTTCAAATTCTATTAAACCTAAATTCTTTAGTTTTTTTAATTTTCTTTTATCAGTATTTATTGATTTTGAACTATTCTTAAAATTATAAAATTTATCAAAATTTTTTTTTTTAGTTATAAGTGAAAAATTTTTATCAATTATAAAGCCATTATTCTCGAAAAAAAAATTAAGATTGTCATTATTGTAGATTATTTTTTCGAGATAGATTAGGTCTGGATTTATTTGATTGATTATTTTAATCCAAATATTTTTAAATTCTTTTTTATTTAGTTTTGTATTTTTGTCTAATAAAATTAAGTTATTTTTGTCAATTGCCTCTGATGAGATAAAATTTAAAACTTTACAACCAAAAAATTTTTTCAAACATAGTGGTAAAAAAATAACTGGAATATTATTTTTTTTTATAAGTATATAAAAAACTTTTTTTTCTTCACTTTTAAAATATATTTTTTCGCTTTCTATTATCCAATTCAAATTTTGAAAAACAGTATTAATTTTATTGTTTTTGAACAATTCATTCTTTAAAAAAAATTCTAAATTTTGATTGTCAAGTAACTCGAAAGAAATCATTTTTTCAATTTTAATAATACTTGTCTTGCCATCCAATTAAATATTTGAACTTTCGAGAATAATTTTTCTAATTTAATGATAGTAGAATTTTCTCTTCCTAAAGTTAAATTAAATTCTGGGTGAAAAAAAAATTCACAATAATTAACTTTCGGTTCAGTATTAAAAATTTTTTTTAATTTTTTTACTTGACTATATATATCACGATTTAAATAATAATAATTTTCAATATAATTATTTTTTTTAAAAAATTTTTTTGTTTTAACAAAAATACTATCATTTAAATTAAAGTTATAAAACCAACCGTCTTTTTTTAATAAGTTATATACTTTTTTAAAATTATAATCTAAATTTTTCATATGCTGAAAGGCTTGTGAACTCCAAACAGCATCGAAAGAATTATTTTCAATTTTTAAATTATTAAAATCATCATGTAAAAAAATTATTTGTTCCAAGCTTTGTTTTGTCATCAATTTTTCCGTGTGAAAAAAATTTTCTTCTATAAAATCTAAAGCAACAATTTTTATATCTGGCCTTATTTTGCTTATATTTCTCCAGTGCCAACACCAACCACATCCTACATCTAACACAATTGAGTTTTTTTTAAGTGTTTTTAAAAAAAATTCAACATATTGATCCATTACACAAATTGAATGATATTTAAATACCTCATCTAAATAATTCGAATAATTTTTGTTAGCTATTTTTGATCTTAAATCAAATTCAGTATTTTGATGATCTATTTTAAATTCTACTTTATTGGAAAAAATATTATCAAATTTTTTATAGTTTTTTAAAACCTCTTTCATTTTATTTAAACCATTCTTTTGAAATAAAAATTGAGATTAATTTTTTTATGATATCAAAATTTGAAACTTTTTTTCTATTTCTAAAAATTATAATTATAAGGTTTTTAATTCTTTTATAATAAGGTGTAGATGTAATATTTTCACTTCTATAAAAATAATTTGTTAAATATTGATTAATTTTTTTGATCTTGAAATCATTTCCTATTTTTAACCATAAATCATAATCTTGTGCATTTTGCATTTTTTTATCAAACATACCATGTTTTACTACTAGTTCTTTTTTAATACAGATTGAAGATGGCGATAAAAAGTTTTTTTTAAATAATTGATCATATATAGGAATATTTTCATTAAACATTGATGAGTAACTAAATTTAGTCTCTGTTTTGTATTTAATAAATTTTTCATCATTAATAAAACAATTAAATCTCTCTTCATTTTTGGTTATATGATTTTCTAAAATTTCAACTTTATTATTTTGCCAAGCATCATCGGAATCCAAGAATGCTAACCAATCAGTTTTTGATTTAATTATTCCTTGATTTCTAGCATTTCCTGGTCCCACATGCTTATTTTTAATTATAACTAAAGTGATATTTTTTTTTTTAAATTTAGAATTGTATGAATATAATTTATTTAATGTATTGTCAGTGGATCCATCATCTGAAATAATAACATCAAAATTATTTAAAGTTTGATTAATTAAGGAATTCAAACTTCTTTCAATAAAATTAGAAGAATTAAATGTTGGAATAATAATTGTTATTAATTTTTTTTGTTTTTCTTTCATCTAATTACTTAGCCATTCATTAAAGAAATAATTTGAGTAAAATAGCTGATTAAAAATTTTATTTTTTTTATTTTTTTTCAGATACTCTAAATCTAAATTATCTGATAAATATTTATTTAATGAAATTTTATAAAAAAAATTATCACTAATTTCAGAATGCCAATTATCTAAAGGTGCATTGAAACCTATTTTTCTTTTTTCAAATATATAACTCGGTAATTTGGATTCAAAATTTTCAATTAAGAATTTTTTTCTTCTTTTAAAATAAAATTTGTCAAATTTTGTTTTAAAGATAATTTCTGCAATCCTATGATCTAAATATGGAACTCGTCCTTCTATTGAGGCCGACATTGTGGCTTTGTCAAAACCACTTAAAATATTATTATTAAGATAATTAATAAAATCATTATACATTATCTTTTTTGAATTAAGCTCAAACGAATTATTATTTAAATTGTAGAACAAATCATTAATATATTTTTCAAAAAATAATTCGATGTTTTTATTTTTAATTGATTTAAGAACAAGTTCAAAATTTTGGCCAGAATTATTTAGCACTAAAGCTAGTTTTTTATCTGATAATTTATTTAAATAATTTTTATATTTAAGAGGTAAATATTTGCTTAAAAATTTTATTTTTTTTACTAATTTTAAACTTCCAAATAATTTATTTTTAATATTATCAACATACCTAGTGTAACCTCCAAATAATTCATCTGCTCCTGCACCAGACAATAAAACCTTTATATTTTTTGCTCTTGCAAATTTTGATAAAATAAATGTAGTTACTATTGAAGAGTCAGAATTAGGTTCATCAATTACTTTTGACAGTTCATTCAAATTTTTGAAAAAATTCTCTCTATCAATTTTAAAACTTTGATGATCAGAGTTTATATATTTTGAGAATTTTCTAGCCTCATCACTTTCATTGAATATTTTGTTTTCATAATCTGCTGATAATGTTAGTTGATTGATTTTTTTATCTTTAACTAGAAATGACAAAATACTTGAGTCCATACCACTGCTTAGTAAGGTAGCTATAGGTACATCGCTTCTTAAATTTATTTCAACCGATTCATTTAAATATTCTAAAATTTTATTTGAGGAGTATTCATAATCATATTCATCTGAAAATCTTAACTGCCAATAGTCTTGAATTTCAAAATTATTATTTTCTATTTTAATATATTTTCCTGGAGATAATTTGTTTATATTTTCATAAACTGTTTTATCACCTGGAAAATGATTAAATAAATTATATAGATAATAATTTTCTTCAGAAATATTAACTTTTTTTAAAAATTTTTTAAAAGATTTTAAACTAGACGAAAAAATAAAAGTACTTTCATTTTTAAAATAATAAACTGGCTTTATACCAATTCTATCTCTAAATAATAAAACCAAGTTTTTTTTTTTATCATAAATACATATTGAAAACATTCCATTCAAATCTTGAACAAAATTAATACCTTTTTTTTCATATATTTTTAAAATTACTTCGGTGTCAGAATTTGTCTTAAATTTATAACCTTCATTTTTTAATTTTTTTCGCAATTCTTTAAAATTATAAATTTCTCCATTAAATATAATTGCAATGGAATTATTTTCTGAAAACATAGGTTGCTGGCCATTTTCTAAATCAATTATTGATAATCTTCTCATTGCAAAACCAAAATTATTTTCGATGAAATATCCATGATCATCAGGTCCTCTTTCAATCATTGCATCGTTTAAAATTTTTAAATTTTCTATCGATATTTTTTTATTTTCAAAATTATATATTCCACAAATTCCACACATTTTTTTAACCAAATAAAACTTTAATATTTAAATTTAAATCTTTCATATTTGTAAATATTAATTGAATTCTTTGAAATTCAACTTTATCTCCATATTTTTCAAAATCTTTTGAGTTTATTTTTTTTGTTAATTTTATTTTATACTCATTGTTTGTATTAATCGAAAAGATAATATTTTCATTTTTATATTTTAAAATTATTTGATTGTTACCTTTAATTAATTTTAAATTATTTGTTAAAAAAAAATTCAATATTAAATTTTTTTTTATATTTAATTTTGCACAATCAGATATTGATAGACAATTTTTTTTTAAATTAAATTTTCTCGAATATGATCCAATTTTTTTATTAGATGAGAAATTTAAAATCATGTTTTTTTTACTTTTTGTGACATAATTTATAGGACTGCTTTGAATAAATTTTTTAAAAAAATTTTTTTCATTGTTAATATTAAAATAATTAGAATTTGAAATTTCAATTGAATTATGGAATTCAGGAAAATTATATTTTATATTTTCCTTATCGTAATTTTGTTTTCCCTGATCTACAAAGATCTGCTTATTTTTATAAAACATAACAAAATGAAAATAATCATAATGAGCGTGGTTAAAATCAAAACCAATAATATTTGGATTTCTAGAAAATAATTTTATTTGATTGTTTTCTATTTTATTCCATTCTAAACTTTTTTTTGAGTTAAAGGAAAAAATTTTCTTTTTCTGATTCTCAGTTAATATTTTTTTATAGCTATTTAAAAATATTTTATTTTTAATTTTTTTTTTTTTAAAAAAATTTGAGATTAGTTCAATAATATATTTTGGTTCAAAATCAGGACTTACATCACCAAATAATGGTATATTTAAATTATTTTTATTTTTAACCATTAAAAACCTGCATGAACTAAGAGATTCTTTTAAAACTTTTTCAAATATTTTTTTATTAATTGAAAATACATAAAAATCTAAAACCCACTTTGTGAAAATAAATTGATAGTGTGATGATCCAAAAATAAAAAAACCATCTTTATTAATTAATTTTTTTATAAAAAATTTATATGCTTTAATTGAAAAATTTTTGTATTCTTGATTATTTATTAAAATTGAATAAAGAAAAATTGCTCTTATATTATTTAGAACATGATTTGAAATTTTATCACTATACACTTCCATGTTCAAAAGCAAATAATTTAATTCATTTACTAATGAATATTTTGAGAAATCTTTATTATCCAAAATTTTCATATTCATCAAGATTGCAAAGTTTGCTAATCTTTCTGAAATTGTGTATGGCTCGTTGATTATCTCTTTTTTTTTTATTTTACTTTTAGAATAAATTATCAACCAATTATTTATCAAAGCTGATATTATTAATTTTTTTGTTTTTAAATTATATTTTTCATCATCAAGTAAAGGCATTACCCAGCTCCATCTATGAGCAGCAACTACATCTTCAATATCTTTATATTTATGAGATTTTTTCCAAAAACTAATCGAGTCTTCCCAAACATATTTTGAAGCTAATTTTAATTTAAATTTTTTGGTTTTAATTAATTTTTTATTATTTATAAAATATCGATCATCTTTTAGTCGTGAAACATATTTCAATCTTTTATCATAAAATTTATAACCATACTTGTAATCAAAAACTTTATAGAATATTTTTTTTGTTAACCCTTTTTTTAATTTCATTTAATGTTTAGATCTTATATTTTCTTTTAAATTTATTTCTTTTATCCTTTCCTTCATCAATAGTTGACAATAATTTTACTTTGTTTTTGTATGTTACACTTATTGATTCAAGCCAATTTTCAAGATCATCCTCATTTTTTGAAATAAAAAATGGAAAAAAAAAATTACTTTTAATTTTATGATTTTTAATGCTTGAAATTTTAAGCAAATAATTATTTACACCATAGTATATTGTTGTCTTTTGTTTAAAAAAGATTTTTTTATTTTCAAATCTAAAATTTCTAAAATTAAGTTTATATTTTTCGGATAATTTTTCTAATTTAAATTTTAAAAATTCCATTTACTAAATTCTACATTTGGCAATCTTGACAAATTTTTAAATCTAATTTGTAATCGTAAATTCTTTTTCTTAATTCAATATTTTTTTTGCTAAACCAAATTTCCTCTAAATGATTTTCCATTATATTTCCAAAAACATAATTGTTATGAAAATCTTGACAGCATAATATTAAGTCTCCAAAAACATTTATTACTGGATAAGTTGCATATGAACAATTTACAGGAGGTCTTTTTTTTTTATCTTTTTTTAAATCAATTGAACCGCCTCTATTTGTAAACATTGATTGATCTTCATTGAAATCTGAATAAAAATCCTGAATTAAAAAATTTTTTGTAATCTCTTTTTTGGGTAAACTTTCTAATAAATCTCGACAACTTTTTTTAAGTTTCTTTCCATGTTTTGAAATATAAAAGATACTAACTCCTGCCTCTATATATGCTTTATAATTATATTTATTAAGAAAATCTCCATTTGTTACAATTTTGATATATGTTTCAGGCAAATTATTTCTTATTTTTTTTACCCAATTTAACAACCTGTGATCACTCATCGGCTCACCGTATAAATGTGGTGAAATCATACCTTTGAAGTTTAAGTCAACTAATTGGCTTAGTAAATTTTCAAAAATTTCTTCTTTCATTAAAAAATTTTCTTCAGATCCGAATCTTTCATAATCAACATTTGGACAATAATTACACTTCCTATTACAGTAAGCTGTACTTTCAAATTCTATAGCCTCAAACATTTTATTAAATGGATTTCTAATATTTAGTCTTGAAAGAGTAATTTTTGTTAAATCTTTTAAATTCATTCAATTATCTTAAATTTTTATTTTCTTTTTATTTAATTATTGTTCAAAATTATTAAAAGTTATATCTATATTATATAATCACTAATGATAGAAAATATTGTCAAAAATGAGGTAAATAACCAAGGTGTTTACTACTATAAATCCTTTTTAGAGGACAGAAATATAGCTAAATTTAAAAAAATTCTTTTTAATCTTAAAACAGAAGAGAAAGGTAACGAAAATGGGGTTTTTTGTATTACGATTAATCAATGTATCAAAGAATTTTTTAAATTAAATTTTAAAAAATTTTATTACTCATTACAAATAATGAAATTCGAAAAAAATAATGATTTCAAAAAGATTGCAAAAAATATTTTTAATGAAAATAGTAAGTTAATAAAAATTGATTCATATATATCAAAAAAATCTGATAAAGAAATATTAGAATGGCATTGTGATCAAGCTTACTCAGGAAGAAAAAATGTTAATAAAGATGAGTTGCAAGATCCTGAAAAAGGATTAATTAAATTTTTTATTTTTCTAACCCCTGCAAGTACAAATAATGGGACTCTATCAATAATTAAGAAAAGTCATAAAATTACACTTGGAATTAAAAAGGCTATTTACAATTTGGATATAAATTATACTCCCTTCTGGAATATATTTGACATAAGAAAAATTTTATTAAATGAAGAACTCAAAAAAAAAATAAGTAAATATCTAGATATTGAAAATATTAATGAATTTATTAAAGAAACTGAAATATTCGCAAAAAGTAGAGACACGTTTAAGTATGATAAAAAAATTGATTCTGGTGATATGATGATATTTGACGAACATACAATTCATAGAGCTGCAAAACCTTCTTTAGAAGATCGCTTTGTTATACGTTTTATGTATGGAAGAGAAAGACTCTATTAATTTTAATTTAAAATTTTAGATAAACAAATATATTTTTTTTGAAAATAATTATTTTTAGTTATTCTTTTTAAAAAAAAACTATTTTTAATTTTTCCCTCATTTTCTAATTTGTTTAAAATTTTAAAACTTGCATTATCGACATAATTTGAATTAAAACTATCCATTATAATATCATCAATTAAAATGTAACCAGAATTTTTTATCAACTTAAGTGAATTAATTATATCTTTCTCAACTTGTGGCATTTTGTGATCTCCATCTACCCAAATTAAGTCAAAAGATTTATTTTCAAAATATTTCAAGATATTTTTTGAATTAAACTGCATAAATTTTATATTATCTCTTTCTAAATTTTTTTTTCTTTTTAGAAGATGTTTTTTATTATAATTAACAAAAGATCTATTGTAAGTATTTACAAACATTTCATCATTATCAGGAAGATCAACAGTAAAAATTTTTGCTTTATTGAACACTTTTGATAGAAAGTTGCAGAATTCTCCCTCAAAAGTACCTATTTCTAATATCTCATAAATTTTATCAATTTTGCTTAAAGAACTAGTGATGTGATAGTGCCATGATAGACTCCGAGAATTATAGCATAATTGGTGATTTTTTAATATTTTTTTAGCTAGATTTATATCTAAGTTATTTTCACTTAATTGCATTTCATTATATCTAAGATCTTTTTTGATGTTATAAAATAAAGATAGAATATATTTCAAAGGATATTTTTTAAATATTCCAGCTTCTGACATAACAGAAATTAAAAATTTTTTTTGTCTAATGTTTAAATTATTCTTTAAAAAGTTCTTTATAGTATTTAACATTGCTTTAAGTTGATTAAATATATGTTTTTTAAAAGTTTTTATAATGAAATTTCTAAAAATAACTATGAAAATTACAAGAGAATACTATTAAAAATTGAAGATATTCAAAAAATAGACGCTTTTAAATCCTGGAAAAAAATGGTTCAGGAGTTGCATCCAGTTGATGAAAAGGAAATAGATTTTTACTTTAAAAAAATTTATTTTGAAAATTTAAAATTAGACAATCAGAAAAAAAAATTTATTTCATTAAATTGTGGTATTTTGAACATTTTAAAATTTCAATTTTATTATGTAATATATTTTATTTTAATTAAGTTTAAAAAAAACATTAAGGATGAAAAAGTAAATGGCTTTATTTTAATTGATAACATTGAAAATCCATCTGACTTAAAATTTTACGAAGAAATAATAGAAATTTGTAAAGATAAAAAAATAATAGTAAATAAAACCTCTAATTTTGCTTCTAAAAATAAAGAATTTATAAGTTTATTCATTAAAAGATACAGTGGATATAATACAGCAAATTTCTCTTTCATTAAATTTTTTAAATTTTTGATATTAAATTTAAAATATTCATTTCAACTTAGAATAAACTTATTTTATCTTTTTTTAAAAATTATAGATGATTGTTTTTATTTCGAAATGATGTCAAAAAGAATAGACACTAAGTTTATTTTAGATTTTAGACATTATGCATCTAACAACATAAAAAGATTTTTTTTTAATAAACAAAAAACAAAAATATGCTTAATTCAAAAAAATATAAGCCAATTATCACAAACTTTTTTGCATTATAGTGCAGATATATTGTTTTGTTTTGGTGATGATACTAAAATTTCAAATGAAAAAACATTTTCTAACATAGATAAAAGCATTTCAGTCGGTAGTTTTTTTATGAACTCAAATTTTTATAAATTGAATAGAAATATTGAATTCAATAATTACAAAAAGGAATATGATATAATTTACATAGGAGGTAATGACATATGCCCAAATGGTAAATGGGATACTTACAAGGAATATTCAAACATTTATGTTGAACATTTAAATTGGTTAAAAAATATATCTAAATTATATCCAGATTTGAGAATAATTATAAAAAATCATCCTAACAACAAAGATACTTTTGAAAAGAAATTTTTTGAAAAGACAAATATAAAATTTATTGATCAAAAACTAAATACATACGAGTTAGCATTTAAGTCAAAATTAATTCTAAGTTGGGGGTCAACAATGATTATTGAATTTAAATCTGTAACAAATCAATCTTATTTCCTAAACCCAAATATGAAAAATGTACAATTTGTTGGAGATATATCCAATAAAACTAACATTTGTATTTCAAAATTTGATGAACTTATTAAGACTGTCAAAAACATAAATGATTTCAGTTATGATGAAAAAAATAAATTTTGCTTAAATAGCAAAAATGTAAGTAATAATATTGTAAAATATTTAATTAATGAAAAACATTAAAGTTTTAGACTGTACTTTTCGTGATGGAGGTTATTACAATAATTGGAACTTTAATTTAAGATTAATTGATGATTATGTCAATAAAATCAATAGCTCTAATGTAGATGTTGTAGAAATTGGTTTTAGATTTTTTAATAAAAAAAGCACATTAGGTGATTTTGCTTTTTCAAAAGAAGATTTTATTAAAAAATTAAAATTTAAAAAAAAAATCAAATTAGCAATTATGATAAATGCTAATGAGCTTTTAAAAACCAAAAATTATAAATTTTTTTTCATTAAACAAAAATTTTCTAAAATAAAAATAATTAGAATAGCTTCCCATATAAATGAATTAAAAAAAATTAATAATCATATTATTTTTTTGAAAGGATTGGGATACAAAGTTGTTGTTAATATTATGCAAATTTCTCAGTTAGATATAAAAAAAATTTTTAAAATTATTAATGAAATAAACTATATCGATTTGCTTGAGGCATTATATCTAGCGGACTCAATGGGAAGTTTAAAGCCAAACATGATTGGAAAAATTTATTATGAAATTAATAGAAAAATAAGCACCCCATTAGGAATTCATGCTCATAACAACAAAGGATACGCACTTCAAAATACTATTGCAGCTTATCAAAGTGGGGCAACTTGGTTAGATTCTACAATTCTTGGTATGGGTCGTGGTGCTGGAAATGCAGAAACAGAAATCTTATTAGCAGAATTAAAAGATTTAGGATTTAAAAAATATAACCCCCAACCATTATTTGAATTATCAAAAAACTATTTTGATGAATTAAAAAAAAAATATAATTGGGGAAGTTCAGTATATTACTATATATGTGCTGAAAAAAATATTCACCCTACTTATCTTCAAACTCTTTTAAGTGATAAATTAATCAAACCTGAAAAAGTCTTCAAAATACTAAATCGATTAGGTAAAATTGATTCATCTTCTTACGATAAGGAATTTCTTGAAAATGTATTAAAAAAAACAACAAGCGAGAACAATTTAAAAAATTGGTCTAAAAATTCAGATGTTTTAATTTTAGGTAATGGTCCAAAGTTAAAATTTCAAAAAAGTACAATCGAAGAATTTATAAAAAAAAATAAAACCAAAGTTATAAGTCTAAATATTAATAAAATCATTAGCTATAAACTAATTAACTATTTTGTAGCTAGCTATCTTGATCGGATATTAATAGATTTACCAAAATACAAAAAACTAAAAAAACCACTTATAATTCCTCCACATATTTATAAAAAATTTATTAATAAAAAAAAGTTTAATAAAAAAATAATATTTTATGAAGTGAAAGAGACTCTTGAGAAATTTAAAGTGAATGAAAAATATTGTATAATTCCAAATGTGTTAGCATTTAGTTATGCATTAGCAATTTCAAAATTAGGAAATGCAAAAAAAATTTTTTTAGCAGGTTTTGATGGCTACGATGATAGTTCTGATATAAGAAATAAAGAAATGCTAAATACTATAGATATATTTAGGAAAAACCCAAAAAATCCAAAAATATCCTTTATCACAGGTTCAAAATATCAAATATAAAGAATAGAATTAATTGAAAAATAATGAAAACCAATAAATTAAAACGAATTAAAATTTATTAGTTTTAATTTTAAAATGAAAATATTTAATTTAAATAACTTACACAAAGAAGAAACTATAATTTTAAATAAGATTTTTTTAAAATATAAAAGAAAATTTATTAAAGAATTAGATAATTTTTTAGAAAATGATAACCAATTTAGTTTAATTCATCCCTTGCTATGTAAACTAAATGATAATTATCTGCTATATAAAGAGTATTGTTATCTTAAACTTTGTAAAATTTTAATTTTTAAAAATAAATCAAAAAAAATTAAAATAATTACTAGAAATTTGAGTGAATATTTTTTTTTAAAAGAAAATTTAAATAAAGATGTAAGCTTACTTTTTAAAAAAAAAAATTTTTTTCTAAACGTTTTTTTTATTCCTAAATTAATATATAGAATTCTTAAAATTTTACTTTTTATTTATTTTGAAATTACAAACAAAAGTAAAGAAAGAGCAGAAAAAATTTCCTCAAGAAAAAATGTTAATTTATATGAAAATCCTTTGTTAAAATCTATGTTTAAAAAGAAAAGTTTTAGAAACCGATTTTTTTCAGAAGTTTTTAAGGATAATAATTTTATGTTTGTAACCAATCTTACCTTTTCCCATACAAAAAAAAATTTTAAAATTTTAGAGGATAAAAATTTAAATTTTGTTTCGTATGGAGATTTTCTTGATTTAAAAGATTTTATATGTGCCATGATTATATCAATAAAAAAGAATATTAAAAAAAATAAATATTTTAAATATCAAAAAATAAATATTAATTCTTTAATGACTCACGACATATATATAAGCAGAGCTAATTTTAATTACTTTATTGGCATACTGAATTATTTATTTTTTAAAAAAATAGAAAATAAAGTTAAGATTAATAAAGTATTTAATTGGAATGAAAATCGACCTTCAGACAAAGGTTTAATTTTTGGATGTAAAAAATTTTCAAAGGAAACTAAAATTATAGCAAAAAGAAATTTTTTTATTGATTATAAATATAACTTTCAGTATCAAATTTCAAATTTTGATTATAAACATAATTTATATCCTACAAATGTTTTAATGGTAGATCATGACGCAATAAAAAAAGCATCTGAACTTGAGAATAATATAAACTATAGTGAAGACTTTGATAAATCTAGATTTAATTTTAAAAATCAAAAAATTATTAATATTGAAAATAAAACAAATACTTTAGTAATTTTACCAATAATCAAAAAGGAAGCAGAATTTATCCTCAATTGTATTTATAAAATAAGTGATAATCCAGAGTTAAGAAATTTTAATTTTTTTATTAAACCTCATCCATCTTATGAAAATTCTCTGTTAATCAAAATTTTTAAAATTAAAATTAAACTACATAAAAAGAATATTTCTTTTTTAACGGAATATTTAAAAGATGAAGAATTTTTATATGTTATTGGTAATGCTACCTCAGGTTTAGTAGAATATTTTCATAAAAATAAAAAAATTTTAGTTTTAAAAAATTCTGAAAACTTTATTGATAATCCAATAAGTAATAAGTCTGAAAGAGTTATTTTGTGTCATGATTTGAATGATATACTATTATCCCTTAAGAATATTTCCATTAATTAATTGAAAAACATTTTTACTAATAGTTTTTAAATTTGGGTTGTGAGTTATTAAAATAACAGTTTTCTTATTTTTATAAGCCCATTTTTTTATATTTTTAATAATATTGATTTCACTTTTAGCATCTATGCTATTGGTAGCCTCATCTAGTATTACAAAATCAGGATTTTTATAAATCATTCTAGCAATATTTAACCTTTGTTTCTGCCCACCTGAAATTGACTTACCAAAACTTTTGAATTTCTTTTTAGTTAAGTTTTCATGAACTTTTTTATTGAGTTCAACAATTTTTAATGCCTGATTATAAAACTTTTTATTAATTTTTTTTTCAAATAAAGTAATATTTTCTTTAAAAGATCCAGAGAAAACAAAACCATCTTGATTGCAATATCCTAAGTTTTTAATCCTAATAGTATTGTAATTATATGTTTTATTATCTATTTTGTATGACGAGGATTTTGCTTCCATAAATCCTGAAATTAAATCAGCAAAAGTAGACTTTCCTGAACCTGAATTTCCAAACAATACATAAAAATGATTTTTTTTAATTATTAAATTTTTAATATTTATTAATAAGTTTTCATTATGACTAAAAATTAATTTTTTTATAATTAATCTTTTTTGAATAGAAATTTCTTTAATTTTTTTATAATCATCCTGATTCTTTAAAACTCTAGTAATTTCTTTATAGACAATTTTTAATGAAGGAAAATATGAAAATAGTTGAACAATATAATCACTAATTGAAGCAACATGTTGATTTATACGATATATTATAAATAAATACACAACAATGTAAGAAAGATTAAGATTATTATTATTATTGTATTTTTCTCCAATAATATAAAAAACGATTATAAATAAAGTAAAAGTAACTAATCTAATGATTATTGACGGAAAACTATTTGCAGAGGTTAGTATTGTATTATTTGTTTTTATATCTTTTGTAATAACATTTATTTTATTTTGAAACAGGTTTTCAATTGAAAAAATTTTTATTAACTTAAAACCATTTACTATATTATCAAAAGTAGAATATAAGTTTGACATTTGTTTAGCTTGTAGCTCTGCTCTAGGGGTTATAAAATTTTTGCCAAATAAATGATTGAAAATAAAAATTACTATAAATAATAAAGAAATTAAAAGCGTGTAATACCAAGAAATATAAATCAGAATTGAAAACAACAAAATTACTACTAACAAATCTTTAAATAATAGATTTATAGCATTAACAATACTTGAAGAATTATCACAATGAAATAATATTCTATTTAAAAATTCACCTTGTTCTTTTCTAATTATATGTTTAATTCCTCTTTTGAAATAATCCTCTAAAGTTATATTTTGAAAACTATAATTTATCGTTTCACAAAATTTTCTTGCTAAATAAATTATATATAAATTTAGAATGGACAAAATAGTGAAAGAAATAATTAAAGTTAATAAGAAAAATAACCTAAGAATTTCATAACTTAATTTTAGATTAAAAAACTCATTTACTATGTTTAAATATTTATAGCCTTTTTCTTGATCTATAAATACATCAATTAAAGATCTTAAACTTCCAATTATTGTAAATTCTAATATTAAAATTGCTACTAAAGTTAATATATAAGTTAATATTTCCTTTTTTGAAATTTTATGAAAAAGAAAATTAAAATACTTAAAAAAGTCTTTAAATTTTAATAATTGTGAATACAGGACTATTCTCCTCCTGTAATTGGTAATATTTCATTACAAATAGTTTTATTTTTAAACATTAGGAAATATATAAACTCGCTTACCTCTCTAACTTCTAAAAATTTTTTTCTAGGAATTAATTTAACTCTTTTATTTAAATCTTTGTTTGAAATTTTATTATGGATCCTTGTATTTACTACGCCAATTCTAACAACATTATATAAAATATTGTATTTAATTAAATTTCTAAAGTATTTAGGTATAAATTCATTTAAATGCTTTGACAGAGAATAGGCAAAAGTATTTTCACCTCCCCCAAACTTAACCCCTATACTTGAAGTATTAATAATAACTCCTCTTTTTTTAAAAATTAATTTTTTTATAGATTTTCTAAAAATTTGAAGTGGAATAATTGAGTTAACTTTTATTGAATTTACTACATTATTTAATTTTATATTTTCAAATTTTTTATTAGCAATAAAACCCACCAGGTTAATTAAAATATCATAATTTGAATCGAATTTTTTTAAAATTTTTTTTTCATTCTCTAAAAGGAAATTGCTCTTAATAATCTTTACATTACTATATTTTTTAAAAGTATTTTTTGACGAATTTACATGAGCATGAATTTTTAAATTATTTATATTTTTACTAATTATCAATGAAATTAAATCTTGACCAATATCATAACTTGCTCCTAAAATTAAAATCTTAAACATTTACAAAAAATTTTGAATTTATTTCTCCTATTAAATTTCCTTGTACATCACATTTATTGCAAGGTGTAAAATTTCTATCACTTTTAAAAAGTTTTTTTCTTATTAAAATAGCTTTTTTCGAACACCATATATCTAAGAAATTGTCTTTTTTTAAGTTACCTAATATGATTTTTTTACCCCAATCGTGAGGACAAATTAAAACTTCACCATTATAATTTAAAAAGAAAGTGTAAGATGGAATATAACATGGCTTTGATAATGGTTCTTTCAAACTTTCTATTTTATATTCTGCATTTTCCATTAATCCAGCTCTATTACTTAGTGTAATTCCGAAATCATCTTCAGGACCTAAGTATCTATGCCTAACTATGAATTGACTTTTATTCAAACCTGCACTTAAACATAATTTTTCAAAATTCTCTGCGGACTCTTTATTGTCATAAGCACTTATTAAAATTTTATTTAATCCTTTATTAAATAATTTTTTTAGTCTTGAGAGATTTAAAACATCACCATTGGTAACCATTTCAATATTACTATTAGGTAAATCATTTCTAAAAATCGAAATCAAATTATAAATATTTTTATCTAATAATGGTTCAACAAAACCGCTGAATCTTATTGTACCCTCATAATTAAATTCAGATAATTCTTTACAAAGTTTTTTAATTAAATCTTCATTAATGAATTCTTTTACCTCCTCAAAATCTTTAGCACTTCTTGGACAAAATGAGCATTTTCTATTACAAACCCCAGACTCACTTATTTCTATTTCAGTTGGGAGTGGATATTTACCCCCATCATAGTTGATAAATTTAATTTTATTTTCAACAGTTTTTTTTTTATTGTTTAAATTTGGATCTATAAACTTTTTTTTCATTTAAATCTTTTTAATAGGGGAACCTATATATGTTCCTTTTTTGATACAATTTTTATTTACAAAAGATGATGATCCAATATTAATATTATTACCTATTTTGATGTTATTTTTAATTATAGAACCTAATCCTATACTCGACATCCTACCAATTTTAACATTTCCACCGGTACAAGCCCCTGGTGCAATTGAACTAAAGCTAGCTAAAACATTATCATGTTCCAATATAGAACCTGTATTAATTATGCAATGATTTCCTATTTTCGAATTAGAATTTATTATACTTCCTGCCATAATAAAAGAACCATCCCCAATCATTATTCCTTCTTGCAAAATAGAATTTTTTGAAATTATTGTTTCCCATTTAACATTTTTATTTTTTTTCATATTGTTAAATATTTTATATCTCTGATTGTTATCTCCTACACCAATTATGGCTAAAACTCTTTTAAACTTAGATATATGATTTTCAGGATAAATTTTATATTTTTTTTTATTAACAATTATACTTGTTAAAGACTTTACTTGATCAACAAAACCAACAAACTTGTACTTTTTTAGACTTAAAATTTCATGAAGAATTACTTTAGCATGTCCTCCTGAACCAAAAATAAGTATTTCTTTCACCACAATATTATTATACATGCTTTAACTTAATTGTTAACAAATTAAATGATTTACAAAGTTATAGATAATTACTTAGATAAAAAAATTTGCCATCAACTTATTGAAGAAGCTGATAAAATAACAATTGATCAAGAAAAATCTAAATTTCACAATAATAGAATTGTAATGACCTGCACAAGCCAAGAATTCAAAAATTTGTGTAAGCAATCTGAGATTTGGGATGATCTTGTTAAAAAATTGAAATCAAGAGATTTTTTTCATTACTGTTGTGAACTTTTAAATATAGATGAAAAGAATTTCAATTTAAAAGCTTTTTTTGAAAAACAAAATACAAATGTTTTTGAAGAGAAAGCTATGATGCTATCTAGCAATACACTTCGAATGCTTCCTACTAAATCTATTTTAAAATTTTTAATATATAGAATATTTAAATCTTTAAAATTTTTAATTTTTAAAATAAAAAATTTATTTAGTAAAACAACTATTGAATTGTTATTTGATTATTCAAAAGCTGGAAATGGTTATTTTAGAGAAATTCACAGAGATAGTGACGAAAGGTTAGTAGTTTTTCTATTATACTTAAACAATTTAGATGATGAAACTAAGGGAGCTGAGTTAGAAATTTATAATTATAGAAATGACAAAGTTAAAAAAATACAACCTCAGCCAAGTGAAGATGATTGTGATTTATTAGACAAAATTAAACCATCTGCAGGAAGGCTTTTAATTTTTAGAAATGATGACACAAGTTTTCATGCTGTAAAAAAAATGGAGAACTCAAAACATAAAAGACATTTTTTGTATGGAGGTTTTACAATAACAAATGGTTTTAAAAATCCATACATTAAAAATTCAAAAAAAATGAAAACTAATTTTTATATTTATTATTAATTTTTGATAAAATATTTAATGCTTCTTTCCATTGAGTGTGAGTATCTATGTCAATTATTTCATGTTTTTTATTATAAATGTAGAAAAAAGTATCTAAGTTATTTATTTTTTTAAATTTCTTCAGAGAAACTACTTTATTAAAATAAAAATTTCCTGAAACTTTATATTTTGAATTTGAAAATAACTTTAAATTTAAAATTTTTTTAAAAGAAATTTTATCTGTTTTTTTAAATTTATTTTTTATATCTGAAATTTTATGAATACAAATTAAAGAATTTAATGAAAATTTTTTAATAACTTTGATTAATTTAATTAAAGTCGACTTTTCTCTAAAAGGAGTTGTTGGTTGTAATAAAACTATGAAGTCTTCTTTGTTTAGAATATTTTTTTTCTTTTTTAAAAAATGTAAAATAAAACCCATAGAATTAGATTTATCTTTAGAGATTTTTTTAGGTCTTATAATTATATTTATTTTTTTTTTATATTTTCTTTTTATGAACTCTGAGTAATTTTTACTGTCTGTAGTTACAAAAATATTTTTAAATACTTTAGATCTTAAAGCAAAATCAATTGTCCAATATATTAATGGTTTTCCTAAAAACTCTTTAAAGTTTTTATTTTTAATTCTTTTAGAACCTTCCCTCGCAGGTATTAATGCAATATAATTCAATTAATTAATTTTATCCTCTAATTCTTTAAAATTCTCATACGTCCCTGCATCATACCAATCATCATCTAAAGGATATGTTCCAATCTTATAATTGTTATTCGATAAAGCATTTATCAAACTATCCATGTTCATTTTTTTTTCTTTTTTAATCAAAGCGAGACACTTTCTATTTATTATATAAATTCCAGTATTAATATGCATAAAGTATTTTGGCTTTTCATTGAGCTTTTTTAATTTGCCTGTGTTTTTATCAATCTCACATACACCATATGGTATTTGATAGTCTTTACTTACTGTTGCTATTGTTAGGTCATTTTTTTGATTTATATGAAAATCATAAAAACTATCATAATTTATTTTTGCTGGGTTATCACAGTTAGTAACAATAATATTTTTTTTTGATTGACTTTTTAACTTATATAATGGTCCTGCTGTACCAAGAGATTTATTTTCCTCTAGGTAATTAATTTTATATTTTTTAAATTGTGACAAATAAGCTTTGACAAGATCTTTTTTATATCCAATTGAAATATTCATACTTTTTAAACCATATTCAAGAAAACCATCTATTATTAATTCAATAAGAGTTTGTCCTTTTATTGGAAAAAGAGGTTTAGGTATTATGAGAGAGTAAGGCTTAAGTCTAGTACCCAAGCCTCCAGCCATAATGCATACTGTAAGATTATGTAGTTTTCTTTTTTTATTATTTTTTTCATGCTTCGTTAAAAATCTTATAAACTTTTTCTCTTTATTTAAAATTGGTATCAAATCGATATGGGTTTCATCATTTTTAAATATTTGTCTTACTTTTCTTAAATCAATCTTTTTTTCTTCATAGTAAATAAAATTTTTTTTATATATATTTTTTATAAAATCATCTAAATTAAAACCGTTCAATAATCCTCGTCTTAAATCACCATCTGTAACACTTCCTTTGATCTTTTTATTTTTACCAAGCACAAATAAACATTTATAATAATTTTTATTTAAAAGCTTGAGACATTCAGAAATTTTCTGATTTTCGTTTATAAAATAATCTTTATTTTTTCTAATCATCAGTTCCATCCTTATTTACAGTGTGCCTTAGTTTCCATTCAGAATTAACTTTTTTCCACAAATGATCTGATCTAAATTTATCACATATTTTATAAAACTCATTTTTATTTAAAGATATATAATCCATTATCTCCTCAAAATATTTATCTGGAAATTCACCATCATACTTTTTAACTAAAGCCATTGCTTCTTCCCGATTAATATGATTATTTCTAACTTCTTGACTAGCATCATAGGTTGCACGACCAATCCCAAATTTAATAAAAGTTGTATAATAATGTAAGTCATCAATTTTATCATCAATACTATTATATTTGCTGAATGTTCCTTGTGTTCTAAAAGGTCTTGGCTTGAAACCAGTATTTTTTACTGCATAATAAAAAGCTTCTTGAGGTGTCCATTTTAAGTAGTAACCTAGATAGTGAATTTCTATTTTATTTTTCTTTAAATCTTTGTTTTCTATAGGCAAAAATATTTTTAAGTCTTTAAAATCTAAATCATAATCTTTTTTTAGATTTTTAATAGTTGTTCCTGCTAAATGTATTTTATTTAAATTATCAACAGCAAAGTAAGACTTGTCTCTTAAAGATTTTAAATTTTCTGCAATAGGATTTCCGTACTCCGCTTCATTTTCTCCATAAAAAACTAAGTTAATACCTAGTTTTGCTGCTAGTTTCGGAGCCATATTTTTCTGTCCTAATATAAATGTTTGAAATGGATGAAGTAATTTTTGGATACTTAGCTTAGTTAAAATTTTCATAACTTTGCCATTAGGTCTTAAAAAAACACTATCAAAACCTCCAATGTTAACCCAATTCTCATAATTTTCTTTACCATAGTCAGTGTATAAAATTGGAGGCCATGTAACAACTAATGGATTCATACCATACTTATATTTTAATATATGTGCTTGGAACGCACTGTCTTTTCCACCACTGCCTGGTATCAAACAATCATACTCATTTTTTTTATTTCTATGTTTGTCTAATAATTTTATTAATTCTTTTTCTCTTAAATTCCAATCAATTCCTTTTTGTTTAATTTCATTTTGTTTACAAGCATCACAAATATTATTTTTTGAATCTATTTTTAAATACTTTGCACCTGATCTATTTGATTTATGGAAAAATTCTGCAATTGATGAAGGTCTTTGATTTGACATCACACACTTTGAGCAAAATAAAACATTTTTTGGTAAATTGAATTTAACTTGCATAGATTATTTCGATAAAAAATTTTTTAATATATTGATTCCATCGCTTCCACTTTTTTCTGGATGAAACTGAGTTGCGAATATATTTTCATTTTCAATAGAGGCACAAATTTTTTTTTGATTTTATATCAATGTAAGATGATATGATTTTCTCACTTTTTGGATCTGCAAAATATGAATGAATAAAATAGACATACTTTTTCTTATCAAATTTTATCAATTTATTATTATTTAGCATTCTATTTCTTTTTAAGTAATGCCACCCAATATTTGGTACTTGAAAATTATCTTTAATTTTTTTTAAACTTTTTATATTACCTTTTAAAATTCCTAAACCTTTATATTTACCAAATTCCTCACTTTCCTCAAAGAGTAATTGCATCCCTAAACATATCCCTAAAATAGGTTTTTTATTTTTTGCAAAATTTTTAATTGAGGTATCAAGCTTATTTTTTTTTAAAAAATTCATTGCATTTGAATAAGACCCTACACCAGGTAATATTAGAGTATTAAAATTTTCCAAGGTGTTTTTTTTATCAATAATCACAGGATTGTATCCTAAATATTCTATTGCTGAATATATACTATTCAAATTATTAAAACCAAAATCAACTATTCCAACTTTTTTCATTCTCTTACTAATATTTTATTTTTAAGAAGATATTTTTTTATTTTTTTTATATTAATTTTTTCAAATTCTTCGTTCTTTTCTTTACTATTTAGAAATATAGTATTTCCTTCGTTATTTGATTTATATTTAAATTTGTCTTCTCTTATTTTTGAATAATGGAGAATTGAAGATAAACTTACTCCAGAAATCTTATCTATTTTTAGAACTTCCAAAATATGATTGGAATTTCCTGCTCCTCCATTAACAATCAATGGCACATTGATTGAATTATAAATTTTATCAATTAATTTGAAGTCGAATCCTTTACCTGTTCCTTCATTTTTTATTGATGTAATCATTAACTCTCCAGCACCAAGATCTTGTACCTCTTTACACCAATCAGTAACTAGTTTCTTACTTGGTTCTCTTCCATAATCATAAAAACAAAAATACTTACCATCAATTAAATTTGCTTCAATTCCAACTGCTATTGTGGATGATCCAAACTTTTTTACACTTTCGTTTAATTTGTTTTTATTTTTTATTATTGCTGAATTTAAAAAAATTCTATCTGCACCACACCTTAAAATATCCTTAATATCTTTAATATTTTTTATTCCTCCACCAACACATAATGGAATGAATAATTTTTCTGCAGTATTTTTTATAATTTTTGATAAATATTTTCTTTCGTACAAACTTGCAACACAATCATGATAGATTATTTCATCTGCTCCATCTGCATAATAGCTTTCTGAAAAATAATCAGGATTACCTAAAACTCTCAATCCTTCCATATTTATACCTTTGACTAAATTTGGACCTTTGATATCTAATTTTGCAATTATTCTTTTAATATCACTCATTAGTTAGTATGAATTTATTAATTTAATTTCATTAATTAATATTCTATTGAAGCTAGTCCAATAACTTTCTGATACTTTTTTCGTTGTAACATACTTTTTTAAATAAGATTTGTATTTTTTTTTATTAATTTTTATTTTTTTTAAAAAATCTAAATTGTCAATTCTATCTAAATCTACAACATTTAAATCAAGTTCCTGCTTAAAAAGCTTTAAATATTTTGATCTTCTAAAATCGTTTCTAAAATATTCATGTGTCAGCAATATAATTGGTTTATTCAATACAACTGCCATTTGAATTGCAGTACTATCATATGCAAAAACAACTTTAGCATTACTTATAAGTTCAAAAGTTTTATTTTTCTTAAAAATAGAATTTTTTATTTTAATTTTATTTTTTCTACTTGGATGAGAGGCAATAATTGTTTTTTTTTTATATTTCTTTTTTATTAAATCAAAAAGTTTCTGATTATTTTTCCATATTTTGCCTTCATTATACATTTTTAAATTTTGATCCATAAATTCATAATTTGTTCCAAAATCCTGATCTAGGTAAACATAATTTAATGAATTTGTTTTTATTTTTTTTTTTTAAAAGATTTTCATAATCTAGATTATGTAAATAAAAAAATTTTTTATACTTACTTGTCTCTTTTGATTTAGTTCCTGAAGCAAAGAAAATATATGTTTTCACTTTAAGAAACTTGGTTAATAAGAATGACTTTAAGCTTGATTTAAAAAATAAGAAAAATTCATAAAAATTTTTTTTTTTATTTTCTAAAATATAACTTTTTATAAAATTATGTATGTCAGGCATAGAGGATATGGAAATAGTTATTTTTTTTAATTTTTTAAGATTTAAAAACTTTGCCAATAATTTTTCCAATAAATTATATTCTGAATGATCAATAAAAAATTTTGTATTTTGGTCGATAAAATTATTTGTATAAAATAGTGACTTGAAAAATTGTTTAAAATTATTAATGCTTAGTATAGTAATTCCTTTTTTACGAGAAAAATAACGTTTGTTTGATTTTCTAAAATTTATTACAAGCAGCTTCCAACCTAACTTTGGTAAAAAATTAAGTCCAAACCTTTCTAAATTTCTTTTATTTAGTTCCTGGTTTAATATAAATATTAGTTTTTTAGACATAAAATAAACCTTATATTACTTGAATCATTTTTATTTACGACTATTAATTCTTAAAAAAAATTTATGATGTTACCAATAACAAAAAAAAATATAAAAAAAATATATCAACTTCCTGGCAAAGTTAAATTTTGTAAGAAGTGTGTTGTATCAAATCAAAGGCCAAGAATAAAATTTAACAAAGATGGAATTTGTAATGCTTGTTTAAATTCAGATTATAAAAAGAAAATTGATTGGACAACAAGAAAACATGAACTTGAAAAACTTTTAAAAAAATATAGAAAAAAAAATGGTGAGTTTGATGTAATTGTTCCTGCGAGTGGTGGAAAAGATAGTTCCATAGTAGCTCATAAGCTAAAATACGAATATGGAATGAATCCTCTTACCGTAACTTGGGCACCGCATATTTACACAAAAATAGGTTATGAAAATTTACAAAGCTTTATTCACTCCGGATTTAGCAATATTTTAGGTACACCTGATGGCGCAGTTCACAGAAGATTAACTAGAGATTGTTTAATTGAATTAGGTGAACCTTTTCAACCTTTTATTTATGGACAGGTAAGTTTTCCAGTTAAGATTGCAATAAAATTTAACATACCTTTAATTATGGATGGAGAAAATGGTGATTTTGAATATGGTGGAAGTACGAAAGCTTCTGAAAAATCATTTAGTCCTAAAGATGAAATTAAATATTGGTTTTCAGGCTTTGATGCTAAGAAATGGTTAAATAAAGGATATAAGAAAGAAGAACTTGATGTTTATATGAGACCAAGTTTTAAAGAAATTATGAAAAAAAAAATTACTAGGCATTTTTGGAGTTACTACAATTTCTGGGATCCTCAAGAACATTTTTATTACGCATCAAAATTTACAAATTTTAAGCCAAACCCTGACGGTAGATCAGAGGGCACATATTCGAAATATGCTTCTTTAGATGACCAAATTGATGGGTTCCATTATTATTTTATGTATTTAAAATTCGGTATTGGAAGAGCTACTTCAGATGCTGCTCATGAAGTTAGAGATGGACATTTAATAAGAGAGGAAGCAGTAAAACTAGTTAGAAAATATGATGGTGAGTTTCCAAAAAAATACTTTGAAAAATTCCTTGATTATTGTGGCATTTCAAAAAGTACTTTTAATAAAATAGCTGATAGTTGGAGAGCTAGTCATTTATGGGAAAAGAATAATAAAAAATGGAAATTAAAAACTAAGGTATTTTAACAATGTCAATTTGGAAAACATGGACAGAGCTAAAAATAATTTTAAAAAATAAAAAAAAAATTTATCTATTTGGTCGTTCGGAAGATTGGGTCCCTAAAACTCTTAGAAAAATTGATCAGAAAAAAGAAATTATCATCTTGGATAACAATGAGTCATATAAAAATACTAAGTTTAATAATATAGAAATTCTTAATCCTAATATTTTAAAAAGTTTTAATAAAAAAAGCGATTATATAATTATTACTGCAGAACCTGATACGATTATTCCAGAACTCAAAGATTTTGGTCTAATTGAAAGTGAAAATTTTTGCTGCACACCAGAAATTAAAGATTGGGGTAATTTAGAAAATTTAAAAAAGAATTCGTCAAATATAATTTTTACTTCATCAGATTATTTTGATTTAGCTAAAGCAAGAAGTAGCGCAAAAGGAGGAGGAATATTTATAGGCAACGTAGCAGAAAACACATACGAAAAAAAACTTGATGGACAATATAGACAATTTATTAAGCTAAACCAAAATTTTTTTGTTATTGAATATGTAAAAAAGGAAATGCATGTTTTTGACACTAATTTTAAAATGATAGAAAAGTTCAATTTAGATCAAACAAAAGATAATTCAGAAAAACCAAATTATTGTGGAATTACGTATTCGAAAGAAAAAAATGTTTTTTTTGTGGTAAATGCAGCCACAGATGAAATATCATTATATGATGATAAAAATTTAAAATTGATAGAAAAAATAAAATTTTCAAATAAAGTTAATGAAATTAAGGGAGGACAATGTCATATTAATGATATTACAATAATGGAGAACAGTTTATTTGTTTCCTATTTTTCAAAATCTGGATTATGGAGAAAAGAAATTTTTGATGGTGGAGTTTCTGAAATTAATTTAAATAATTCTAATAAAATTACAGAAGTTATATCTGGACTAAATCAACCGCACAGTCCCGAAATAATAGATGACCAAATTTGTGTGCTTGACTCTTTAAATAGAAATTTTTTTATAGGAAACAATAATATAGGTACCTTCCCTGGATTTATAAGGGGTTTGACTAGTGATGGAAATTATTTTTACGTTGGTCAAAGCGAAGATATGTATTCAAGTAGAGTTATGGGTAAAACTTCGAATGTAACTATGATGAATGCTGGAATTTATCAATTTGATCATGAAAAAAAAATATCTAAATTTTTAGCTATACCAGAAATTATGAATATTCATGATATTTTAATTTTTTAATAATATGAAAAAATTAGTAGTACTAGGTGGTGATGGTTATATTGGGAACAGTATCTATGACAATCTAAAAAAGAAATATAAAATACACTTAGTTGATCCAAAAATTTATAATCAAAAGTTATTAATTAAAAAAAATAAAAATCTTCTTAAAAAAGACATGATAGACAAAAAATCATTAGAAATTATTAAACAATCCGACAGCTTAGTTATTTTAGCTGGATTGGTTGGCGATCCCATATCAAATAAGTACAAAACAAAAGCTCAAGATGTAAATGAAAATAAAATGATGTTTTTGTTTGAAAAAATAAAAAAATTTAATTTAAAAAAAGTAATTTTTGTTTCAACTTGCTCGAACTATGGATATTCTAAGAAAATAGTTAACGAGAAGAGCTCGCTCAAACCTCTTTCGCCATATGCAAAAAGTAAAGTGAAAATGGAAAAATTTTTACTTTCAAAAAAATATAACCCACCTTTTTGTGTTACTATACTTAGATTTGCCACTGCTTTCGGTTTTTCAAATAGGATGCGCTTAGATTTAACAGTAAACGAATTTTTATGGCATTTTTTTTATAATAAAAAACTAGAAGTTTATCATGGAAATACGTGGAGACCTTATTGTCATGTTAAAGATTTTTCAAAAATTATAGATAAAGTGCTAAAATCAAAAAGAGATCTTGTAGATAAAGAGGTATTTAATGCTGGGAGTTCTAAGAATAATTTTACAAAAAATGAAATTATAAATAAGTTAAGTAGATATTTAAAAAAACCCAAAATAATCACTTCAAATGCAAATGTTGACCCACGTAATTATAAAGTTAGTTTTTTAAAATTAAAAAATAAACTTAATGTTTATCCAAGTATTTCATTGGATGAAGGTATTAAAGAAATGATTAGAAATTTTAAAAAATTTAAAACCAAATTACAAAAAAAAAGTAATTTTGGTAATTATTATATTTCTAAACATTCATTAAAAAAGATTTAATAATATTTACAGATCGCTTTGAACAATTTTGTTTATAATAAATATTATTTGATTTATTTAAACTATTTAAAAATTTGTTTGAATTTGCTTTGATAAGAGCTTTTTTCATTTCAATTTTATTAAAATTTGAATTAATTGTATTTTGATTTTGAAATCTTCCCTTTTGTCTTTCTCCTAAATTTATAAATGGAATTTTAAAAGAAGCACTCTCAATAATTCCACTTGAAGTATTTCCTATAAGAATTTTACTTTCCATTAGAGTTTTATGATATTCTATAATCCCCAGATTTTTAATTACGCTAAAATATTTATTTTTTTTGTATTTATTCAAAAGCTTAATAAAATTTTCAAAACCTTCATCAGCATTAGGGTATGTGATTATAATTTTTTCTTTAAGTGATTTTAAAAATTCTAATGAAATTTTTAAATTTCTTTCATTGATCAGAGTTGATTTATTTGTTTCTGGATGAAATGAGAAAAGTATTTGATTTTTTTTTTCTTTAATAAATTTTTTTTTAAGATTGATTTGCTCTAAAGCTGGAGCACCTACAACAAATATATTTTTTTTTCTTATTCCGATATCCAATAAATTTTTTTTGCTTTCAATGGTTTCTACTAAATGTAATTTGGAGATTGATGAAATTATTTTTCTGTAGATATTATCTTTAGACCCGAGTGTTGTAGTACCACCACAAAAATGTGCTAAATTAATACCATTATTAAAACAGGCTAACGAAAATGCCATTGTTTCATATCTATCGCCTAAAACAATTCCAAATTTTATTTTTTCTTTATTCAAAAAATTTGAAGACTGTTTTAACGTGTCATTAAAATAATTTGAAATTTGATTTATTTTTGATCCTAAAAACTTTGATTTTATATAATATATATTTTTTAATTTTAGCTCTTGTATTTCTTTTTTTGTTGTACCAAATTTATTTGTTGAATGTGCTGGACCTACCACAACATATAAATTAATTTGATTTTCATTGC
>MDTA01208962.1_pt1 | contig 42005 bp, 41 predicted proteins | sample 811151 | NCBI WGS metagenome assembly MDTA01 (sample SAMN05326648, study PRJNA326480) | marine metagenome | isolation source: seawater | place: Indian Ocean: South | collected 2010
CACGCACAGGCTCTTGCACGACGATGGTCGCGCGATGCCTGCAAACGTTCTGGAAAACGCGCACCTCACCTTGTTGATCACGCACCAAAACAAGTGGTACGCCGCAAAACTCGAACGGCATCGCGTCGCCAGTTGCAGGTACATCCGACGCAAACGCGACACCCGTCCAGGTTGAAGGAAATAGCGAAGCGTTCTCCATCACCAGGAATTGTTCGTCGGTATATACCTTGGCCGGCAATCCGCGCGCTTCGTCCAGGACGGGGCGGCGCAGAGCATCAATCACGTCATCACCGAGATATGCGCGCACCGAAGCTGTCATGTCTCAAATCTCCGCGCCTGCGCATGTATGCAGCAGCTTTTGCGCATAACGCGCATGCGTCGCATCAACGTAGATACTAAAGTCCTGGGCACGCACGTTGCGAACCACAAGACCGGCCGCCCGCCCAACGCCGGTGCGGCCGAACACCGCTATGTCACGATCCGCGAACGCCTGCACATCAACAGCAACAACCTGCGCCATCACATGGAGTGCATCCTCCCCCCGCACACGGAAACCACACCACGCATCACTGACGACGGCAACAACGCCGTGACGTCCTTCCAAGGTGGCATCCAGTTGCGCATGCAGCGTATCCGCATCGGCACAACGGAGCAGCTACTCATCACCGGCAATCGGTAGTGCCGTCGCCATGTCGGTGGAAAGCGAGTCGGGCATGACAGGCAGTTGCCCACCTATCACCGTGCCGGCGCGACTCTGTCCCTCGACGCCAGCCCGTAATCCGACCAGGCCCTGCTTCGGGATAGCAGAGATGGAGACGTCATAGCGTGTCTGGTCATATTGCATCAGGCAGCCTCCGAGCCACGCATACGCGTGCCTTTGGGATCGACAAAACAGGGCGCAACAATTTTCACGTCGCCACGCCCCATCTTTGCGGAAGCGGTAATCACATCCCCCATACGCTCACGACCGTCATCCACCACGGCCAATGCAATGGACCGTTCGAGATTAGGGCTATAACAGCCTTGCGTGACATAGCCAACAACGTTTGGCATCCCATCCGGCAGCGTACCATCCACCAGCGGTGTGCCATCTGGCGGAACAAAGCTTACATCCTCTGGCAACAGGCCGACGACGCTCGGGCGTATACCGCCAACGTTCCGATCACGCTGCAACGACCGTTTACCGATGAAATCGTCCTTGCTCTCGTCAACGGCCCAACCGAGGCCCGCGTCATACGGATTGACGATGCCGTCACCCTCAAACCCCGCGGCGACAAACCCTTTTTCACAGCGCATGACCATGCTGGCCTCGCTACCGATAGGGGTGATATCAAACTCGGCGCCAGCTTTCATCAACGCCTCCCACAACGCGAGGCCCTGGCTGGCCGCAACGTTCACCTCAAAGCTCGACTCGCCGGTGTACCCGACGCGCGCAAGCCGTGCTGGAATACCGGCAACCTGTCCCATCCTGATCGCCATGAATGGCAGGGCCTGATTGCCGAGATCGATGTCGGTGCCGGCTGCCTCGATAACAGCACGCGCGTTAGGGCCACAGACACAAATATTGGTCCACTGGCTGGTGACACGTAAGCAATACACCTCCAGTTCCGGCCACTCCAGCGTCAGCAACCGTTCTACATGCATCTGTACATGATCGGCGCTACCGGTACCGCAGAACATCCAGTACCGATTCTCATCGATGCGGAACGTCACGCCGTCATCAAGAATTCGACCGTCCTCGCGCAACATCAGACCAAAGCGACCCTGTCCCACCTTGAGGTTCGCCCAACGATTGGTGTAAACGCGCTCCAGAAACTTGACGACGTCCGGCCCCTGTAACTCCAACTTCCCGAGTGGGGAACCATCGTAGATGCCTGCGGACACCCGACAGGCGCGCGCTTCACGCGCCATCGCGGTATCCATGTCTTCGCCCGGCAGTGGAAAATAACTGGGCCGCCGATAGTGGGAACCAGCCTCGAACATCTGCGCCCCGCGCGCTTCGATCCAATCAGTGATCGATGTGCGCCGCGCCGGTAACACCAGTTCGCCTACATCGTTACCTGTAATCGCGCCGAATGACACGGCTGTATAAGGTGGCCTGTAGGACGTGGTGCCGACGTCACCTGGCTCAACCTTCATGCCGTCGGCCAACAGACCGATCGCATTGATATTGCCAAGCTTGCCTTGATCCGTACCCATGCCGGTTGTTGTATATCGCTTCACGTGTTCGACCGAAACGAGGTTCTCGCGCCGTGCCTGATCGATGTCCTTGGTCGTGACGTCGTTCTGGAAGTCGACGAAAGCACGTCGTTTGTCCGGTGAAGGCAGGCGCCACATAGCTTCGATGCCGTAGGGCATCGCGGCGACCACAGTGGGCAAATCTGGCGTTGCCGACGCGTCGATCCCAATTGCAGCCAAAGCGGCGACCGCCTGTGCTTTTCCATCTTGCAGGCATTCGGCTAACGCAAACTTGCCCCGTGCCGCGCCGGCACTACGTTCAGCCTGTACGGGAACACCTGGTACGAAGGTTGCGAGTTCCGCATCAAAAGCCGGCCGGGCTCCAGTCTGCGACGCGATGTGTACGCGCGGGTCCCAACCACCGGACATCAACACCAGGTCGCAAGGAAAAATCCGTTCCCTGCCACCGGCGAGCGGTTGTAAACGCGCGCCCGTCATACCATGACTGCCTTCGATCGCCACCACGCTGTGTGCACGCAAGTGCTCGCGCGCAGGCGACTCAAACTCAACATCAGCGCGTGCATCCACCATCGCGACGATGTCCAGTCCCAACGCCGCGAGTTCAGCGGCCGCGTGATACGCGCGATCGTTGTTCACAAACACAACCGCGCGATGCCCCACCATGACGCCATAACGCCGCGCGTAAGCGAGTGCTGATTGCAGCTGCATGACACCCGGACGGTCATTGTCGGGAAATACAAGAGGACGCTCGGCAGCGCCGGTGCATAACAGCACCTGTTGCGCGCGCACCTTCCATAAACGTTCGCGTAGCGCGCCATCAGCTGAGGTTTGCTCGGCGACAGTCAGAAAGTTGTGGTCGTAATAACCGGCGCAGGTTGCATTCTGCAGACAGACCACGTTATCGCGACCTGCCAGGTCGTGAATGAGCGAGGCTGCCCACTGGTACCCTGGAAGTCCGTCCACCTGCTCGCCATCTTCAACCAGTTGCCCACCAGGGTATGCCCGGTCATCCACGACCATCACCCGCGCGCCACAATCGGCGGCTGTACGTGCCGCCATCAATCCTGTCGGTCCCGCGCCAACAATCAGCAGGTCGCAATGGTGGAAACGTTTCTCGTACCGATGCTCACTTTCGATACGTGGTGCCACGCCCAGGCCCGCAAGCCGGCGGATAATGGGCCCGAAGAAGTTCCAACCGGGACCACCCATGAATGTCTTGTAGTAAAAGCCCGCGCCAAACAACGGCGCGAGGCGCTCGTTCAGGGCACCAAGATCGAAGCTGAGTGACGGCCACCGGTTGATACTGTTGGCTCGCAGCCCGTCTTCCAGCGCGAGTGTAGTCGCGCGCACGTTGGGCTCATCCCTGCTCCCAAGCAACTGCACCAGCGCGTTGGGTTCATCAACCCAGTGCGTCACGATGCCGCGAGGTCGGTGGTATTTGAAGCTTCGCCCGACGATACGCACACCGTTGGCCAGCATTGCGGAAGCAAGTGTGTCACCCTGACAGCCAACCAGGCGTTGACCATCAAAAAAGAACTCAAGAGGCTCATCACGATTGATGAGGCCACCGTCACGCAGACGGTACGGACCGCTACTCAGCATGCACACCTCCCGCGCCAGCAGTGTTCGATTGTGGCGCGCGGATTTCGTGCGTCACCGTATGCCGTTCGATGACAACCCAACGCTGACAACCACGAACATGAAACCATTGCTCGGTTGACCAGTCTTTGACGTTCGCGTGGTTGTAGACAAAGTCGATCCACTCACCATCGGACAGCGTACCCGGGTCGTCCGGTCGACGCGTTGCCTCACTCCAGCAAATGAACTCTTCTTCGTTGCGAAGCCCGCAGTGGGGGCATGGTATTAACATCATAGAGCTAAGCTCCCAGCTGACCTAGCGGTTGAACGACACACCGCCTTCAACAATGAGGCGGCCCGACGCGAATCTGTCCAGCCCAAACTTTTCGATACGTTCATGCGGCTCGCCTTTGGCAATCAGCCAGGCGTGCATGCGCGCGGCCATGGGCGTTGTCTTGAAGCCACCAGCACCCGCAACGTCAACGGTAAATCCGTCGACCGGCGTCTTGGAAATGATCGGACAGCCGTCATATACGATGTCCAACATGCCAGCCCAATGTCGCATCAGCTTGACGCGTTTGAATACCGGGAACATCTCCGTCACGACCGTAGTGACCTGTTCGATGATCGAAAAAGATCCCCGCTGGCCATACGAAGGGTACGGGTCCGTCGGTCCACCGATGACAAGCTCGCCTTTGTCGGACTGCATCATGTAGGCGCCATAACCAGTGAACGTCAGAATCGGATCGAGCACGGGCTTGATTGGTTCTGATACCCATGCCTGCAATGGCTGTGTCTCGATGGGTAACCGTACGCCAGCCATACCGGCGACGACGCTGCCGTGGCCGGCAACCGCCATGCCGACCTTCGGCGCACGAATCGTGCCGCGGGTGGTTTCGACGCCAGTTACACGGTTGCCATCTCGGAGGATGCCGGTCACCTCGCAGTTCTGAATGATGTCTACACCATACGCATCCGCCATACGGGCAAAACCCCAGGCGACGGCATCGTGTCTTGCCATCATTGCGTCGGGCTGGCGTACGCCCCCGAAGACTTCCATGCGCGGGTTCTTCGGATATTCGAAGATCGGCACGTACCGTTTGATACCAGCGAGATCCAGGAACTCGTAATTGGCGCCGTACAAGTGCATGGTATTGGCCATGCGCTTCGCCGTACGTGCCGCCGCGGAGCTCTGCAGAAATGCAACCATGCCGCGTTTGCTGACCATCAGGTTGTAGTTGAGCTCACGTGACAGCTGGCGATACAGCTCCATCGACTCTTCATGGAACGGCACACTGGGTGGACGCACGTAGTTGGACCGGATGGTCATCGTATTGCGCGCGGTATTGCCACCGCCAAGCCAGCCTTTCTCCAACACAGCGATGTTGGTCATGCCGTGGTCCCGGGCGAGAAAGTAAGCAGCACCCAGGCCATGACCACCACCGCCGATGATGACGGCGTCGTATTCCCGCTTGGGATCCGGACTACGCCACTTTTTCTGCCAGTCATCTTCGTGCGCCACCGCGTTACGCAATAACGAGAAGATGGAGTATTTGCGCAATCCGCGCGCCTCGGCGCGCGGCGTCTTTGGGCGGCCGGTTATCTTAAGCATATATCTCGCCTGCGTTAGCCATCACGTCGGTCCGCGTGCGCACACAGGTAGGTCGCGGGAAACTCCTCCACGCGTTCAATACCGTGCGGCGCATCCGCGTCATACGTCAAAGAATCACCTGGTCCGAGCGGGTAAAGGTTATCGCCAAAGCGATATACCAGACGCCCGGCCAACATATGTATGAACCACACGCCTGTTTCCTGCTTACGCGGGAATACCTCGGTCGTTTCGGTCAACTGCACCATGTACGGTGCAAAAGAGACGCGCGCGTTTGCGCTATGTCCGATCAAGCGATATTCGTGGCCGGCCGTCTGGTGCCGGCGCGACAGCTGAACACCTTCTCCCGCGGGGACGTAACTCGCATCCCGGCGCTCCTCAAATGTCCTGAACAACACGTTGATGGGCACGTCAAACGCGCGCGCCAGAGTCTTGAGCGTGCTGAGCGAGGCGGACGTCTGGCCGTTCTCGATTTTCGACAACATCGCGCCGGACAAGCCGGTCAGCTGACTCACTTCCGTGAGAGTCAAGTTCAGCCGACGCCGGAATCCACGTACCTCCGCACCGATCGCTATTTCGAGTGCGTTGTCAGGTGTGTCCACGCTGTTTTCGTTTACAGCTCTGACGTTCATCACTCACCCAAACCGTTGGCGATCATCTCGCGAACGCGGCGCTCGATTTCTTGCGGCCGTTCCGCGGCGGACATGGGTAACGTGTCCTCAACAATCTCACCCACGCGGCGTCCGACCTCGGCCTGTAGCGCGCGGTCATCGCTGTTGGATTGCGCCACTTCCACGATGACGTCACCCGCCATCGTGGGAATGTGACCATCCGCATTCAACGCCGGCTGCGCCAGCGTCTCGCCCGCGGCGACGGCCCGGATGGCGTCACGCAACATCCGCCGATATCGCGCGACTCCGCCATCGGTAGTCCCCAGCTGCTCATCAGCATGGATCGTGATGGCCCCTTGCGACACCTGCGCCTCATAGTCACCAGGGGAGATCTGGCCCTCCTCGTAACTACGTTCCACACCGGTCTGACCAACAAAATCAACCTTGTTAAGGCCCACACCGTCGCGGTCACCTTTGCCGTCTACATCGAGTGTGTCGTTGAAGTGCCGCCACGCGACGATCCTGCAGCTGCGATCGTCCAGCGGTACGGTCCATTTGGTGATGCCCACGCGCGGGAAAAACTTCTCGCGGTCCGGGTTTTGGTAGATGTCAGGCGGCTGCGCCAGCGCCGGCAAATACACCTCTGCCGTGCGGACCCATAAGTACTGATTCCAACGCCGGGTATTGGTCAGGTAGATGCCCGTGCCGTCGCGCGTGCTTTTCCATTCCACTTCCGGCAATGCACCCCAGGCGGGGTTGAAGTGCGCCCGGGTCACACGCGTGTGCAGGAACACGCTGTGAAACGGGTCCATCGGGTTCTCAGCGACCTGTAACCAGTTGCACGGATAGTCGATGGCGTACGGCACCATGTCATTGTCTGGTTGCGCCATCGTATCGAGCATCGGGAACTCGGGGATGGCGTCTGGCGGACCCATGTACGCAAAGATCAATCCTTGAAATTCCCGCACCGGGTAAGCGCCATGACACAAACGGTTGGGAATCGGACTGCCTTCGGGTTCCCCAGGCACTTCGAGGATGGTGCCGTCTATGTCAAACAGCCAGCCGTGGTAACAGCAGCGGATACCGCGCTCCGCAACGATGCCGTATTCGAGCGAAGCGCGCCGGTGCGAGCAGTGTTTGTGAACCAGCCCGTAACGTCCCGACAGGTCTTTGAAAGCGACGAGCTCTTCGCCCAGTGCGCGTACGACCGTGGGCCGCTCCGAAACCTCTTCCGTCATGCAGATGGGCAGCCACGACCGGCGAAAGTATTCGCCGCACGGGGTACCGGGCCCAACATGCGTCAGCTCCGCATCTTCCAAGCCGGCACTGCGACGAAAATAACCGTTGAAGCGCGACGCGCGTTGTTCCGGGGTGATGTCCATTTGCCCTCCACGTCCACATCGCCGCCCTCGCGCGCGACACAGGTTGAACCGTAGGAAACTTTCATTAACACTGAGGAAGTATCAGGCCACCAATGATCGGGCGTCAAGCGCTCGCCAAAGGCGTTTACCGTTTCCGGAGGGACTCATGACCGACACCAACATTGACGCATTACGAACAAGCCTGGAGGACCAGGGCGTCCGTTATGCACTGGCCAGCTACGTGGATATGCATGGTGTATCGAAGTCCAAAGTGGTGCCCATCGCACACCTGGATCGCATGATGGCTGGTTCGGAACTGTGCACCGGCGCGGAGCTGGACGGCGTGCCGCAAGATGTGAGCGACGAAGAGGTCTCCCCAAGGCCAGACGCGGACTCCGTCATGATTCTGCCGTGGCGCAAAGATGTCGCCTGGTTTGCCAGCGATCTGTACTGCGAGGGGGAGCCGTTTGAGCCCTGCAACCGCGGCATCTTCAAGCGGGTTCTCAAACAAGCTGCGGACATGGGCTTCACATTCAACTTTGGGATCGAACCAGAGTTTTTTCTGCTGAAACGTACAGAAGACGGTGGCTACGAGCCGATCGGTCCGCGTGATGACATGGCGAAGCCTGCATACGATATCCGTTCCACACTCGACAGCTTCGAGATGTTGGAGTTAATCGTGCGTGAGTTGATCGGGCTCGGTTACGACGTGTACTCGTACGACCACGAAGACGGCAACGGTCAATTCGAGATTGACTTCAACTACGCGGACGGCCTGACCATGGCTGACCGATTTGTATTCTTCCGGCTGCTGCTTGGCGAACTCGCGCACGCGCATGGTTATTTTGCGTGTTTTATGCCGAAGCCGTTTAACGACAGAGCAGGCAGCGGCGCACACTACAACATGTCGCTGGCGGATGTGAACACTGGCAAGAACCTGTTCGCCGACGCGACCGACCCCAGAGGCCTCGCTTTGTCGCCGCTCGCTTATCAGTTCATCGCTGGTATCTTGAAACACCTGCCAGCGTTATCGGCAGTAGTCTCGCCGACGGTCAACAGCTACAAGCGTTTGATCAAGGAAGGCAGTATGTCTGGCTTCACCTGGGCGCCGGTATTTGCCTGTTACGGCAGCAACAACCGCACCAATACGCTGCGTGTACCTGGCACCACGCCGCGCGTTGAGCTGCGCTCCGCGGACATCTCGAACAACCCCTATCTGGGTGGGGCGATGGTGTTGGCCGCAGGCCTGGAAGGCATTCGCGAGCAACTGGACCCTGGCGACCCACATCTCGACAACATGTATCTGAAAACGCCGCAAGAGCTGGCCGCGCTGGGCGTTGAGACGCTGCCGCGTTCGCTGCACGAGGCGATCGAGGCATTTGCCGCCGACCCGCTGTCGAAGGCCGTCATGGGCGAGTCCATGTTCAACGCCTTTGTGGAGTTCAAACGTGCGGAGTGGGAGGAGTATCACAACCACGTCTCTGACTGGGAACGTGAACGCTACGCCAACTTCTATTAGACCTGCCAGGCCAAGGCATCCATGTCGTTGCGAATTCGCTGTTGGGAAGGTTATGACGCGGCGCCGTACCTGCGCTCATTTACGGCTGCTACCGGCATCAATGCCGCGGCAGAGACACTGATATCGGATGCCAGCGCTGCATCCGCGTTGCTCAATGCAACCGACCGCTGCGACGTCATCAACATCAACAACGCCTATGTGCAAAAGGTGTTGGATCCGTCTGGCTGCATCGCCCCGTTGGGTGAGGCGCTCACGCAACTGGCCAATCATCAGTTGCTCGCGGCATTCGAACGCTTCCGTCCATGGATGTTGAGCGCTGATGGAAAAAGCTGCATCGGTGTCGGCCAGAGATTTGGTGCCTTCAACCTGGTCGTCAACTCCAGACGTGTCTCCCGCACGCTGGCGGAGGACGAGGGCTTCGCCCTCGCGGCTGACCCGAGCGCGCGTTATGGCGTCTTGTGTTACGACGACTTCAACATTTTCCACATCGCTATTGCCGCCGGGTTTGACCCGTTTCAATCCACGAACGAGCGGCAACGTGCCGCGTTCTCCAGGACCGCGAGAAACTGGTTCTCAAACGCCAGGCTTGTCAGCGACGATCATTTTGTTTTGAACCGCGCGTTGCTGGCGGGCGAAATCGACTTTTATCTGAGTGGCGGCGTTTATACCGTTTCACCAGCCCGTCGTGACGGCCACGACCATCTGATTGCCATCACCCCACGTTCAGGGCCTGTCGCCGGACGCGGAGCGATCGCATTCGCGGAGATGACCTCTGTCACCGCCAATACGCGACACCCGGACAAGGCGCGCGCATTTGTTCAGCATATGCTGCAACCGGACAACGCCGTGCGCATCGCTTTTGCTGAGACAACCTGCAATCCCGTTGCGCAGATGGGCAATCCAGACGTGCTGTCTGCCTTTAGTGCAGACGACCTCGCAGTCATCCAATGGGATACGCTCGCCGAAGACCTGAGCTATTGCGTCGACTACGACATCGTGCCAGACCATGGTGTATTGCATGGACTGCTCATCGAGGCGATGACCGCAAACCTTTAGCTAGCCGTTGGGCTCAACGGCATCTGGTGCCATCGCGCGTGTGTCGTTGTTGTAGAACAACACTGTGTCGGCGATGGCGGATGCGCTGGCGACCGTGATGGCATGCTCACCAACAATACAACCGTCGCCATGGATGACGTCTGGCGGTGTATACAACGCGGTTCCATAGGGAATCCGAAACCCCGTGAACTCGTAGCTGTCGAGTCCCGTCTGCTGGCCAACCAGCATGCAGCCGTCACAGTCCGGCTGCAACGGTGCATGAAGATGTGGAAAGTTGTGCCGCTCCACGAAATAGCCACCGCCTCCTTGCTCCAGGGTCAAGAAGTCGCGCCTGTAGTTGGACGCGTACTGGTAGCGAGCCAGCACAAGCGCATATTCGGGCGAGTCGAACTGGATGGCAGCGTTTTGCTCAAACAGTGTCAGACCGTAGTGGCGCACATTCCGCGTAGTTGCAGTGATAACAGGTATCTGAAAACCGCGTGGCACCAACACCACCCCAAAATGCTGGAACACGTTGGCGTTGCCACCATCGCGAATTGCAATGCTGGAGGCCGCGATATCTGGCTGTGAAATCCACTCCGCCGTAACTTCGATACGAGCAGGCACGTCGGCTTCGCCGGTCGAGGGCGTCTGGATCGTTTGCAAATCACGCGACAGCACCTCCTGTGAATCCAGTGAGAAGCGCCAGGTGGTGACTCCGGCCTCGATGAAAGCAAGCCCTGCAACCGTGCGGAGCACCTCGTCGGACTCGTCGTGCACCGAACGACGCGAGATGATGATGCTCTCGAAGATGGCGCGCGATGTCGCCGTCAACGGAAATCGAACCTGACGGCCCTGGATGCTGCCCATGAAAATGTGCCCTCGCCCTCGGCAGTTCGCGATGGGTTGGTTTAGTGTACAGCGCAACCAACTCCTGGTGACCCACGCGTGAGCCAGGGACAACCCTAGAGTTAAGCGAGGGATAACCACAGGTAAAACTGGGCGATGAGCATAGAGAGTCCCTACTCAGCGGAGCCGAAGGCGTCGCCTCCTCTTGTGCAGCGTACCGCCAGCAGCGCTCTCGCGCTTCTCTCCGGCGGGCTGCACGCGTGCGTACGGGCACTACTGACGCTGCCAGACCAGGACATCGCTTCAGCAATCGAGCTGGTCAAAGTGTCGGTCTACTACGTGCTCGAGCAGCCAATACAACTTCAGGCGTTACGCGAGTGTCTTCAGAAAGCGCTCGGTGATGGACCGCCGGTGACGGCAACCTTTATTCCGTTGCCACGGCTGAACGACAATCAGCAGGTCGTCTGCGACGCCTACTTCCTCACAAACCGCGCAAAGATGCCCGAACGTGTTGCCCGGCTCGAGGGGGCACCAATAGCGGAGACAACAACCGCCAGAGTGGTCGACGGTCTGCGCTGCGGTGAGCTGGCGTGGTGCAGCGGTCAGATAGGGCTGCTTGAGCAAGACGGCACGAGCGTGACCGAGCAGACCCGTCAAACGCTGAACAAGCTTTCGCGCACACTTGAACTCATGGGTCTGTCTGCTGCGCAGGTCGTCAAATTCAATACCTGGCGAGCACCGCCGCCGAGCCAGCAGGACTATACGCAAGCGGCAAAACTACGCTTTGACTGGTTATCGGCCACCGACGCAGCCGTCACCGGCATCACGGTGCCATTGTCGCTACACGAAGCAAATGCGCTCATCCAGATAGAAGTCTGGGCGCACGCAGACACGACACGGCAAAGGCTCTATCCCGAGGACCATTGGCACTGGCCAAGCCCAACACCTTACGCACAGGGCGTCAGCGTGGGCCGTTGGGTGTTTGTCGGCGGGCAAGCCGCGCTGGACGCCGGTGGCGCGGTGCTCAGCCCACAAAGCTACGCAGAGCAGCGCACGATTACGCTGCAGTACGTCGCGGCCGTATTGAAACAAGCTGGCGCATCAGAATCTGACTGCCTCGCGAGACTTGAGTACCACACCAGCGCACGAACCTCACCTTCCCGCGAGGCAACCCAGGTCCCGGTTGTGCACCTCGCCTATCCCAATCAGTTGATTGAGGTGGATGCAATTGCGTGGCGATAGCATCTGGCAGCAGGTACGCAGGCACATTCATGTAGACCCGAACCTGCGTTAACCGCCAGATGCCTTACCACGGCAAAGACTGTAGCCAGCGCCCCGAATCAACCTCCCACGCCCGCACGACGACGAGTCAAATGTGCATCGTCGAAGGCCGGTGGCTAATCTCATTTCCTGATTTCATGTGTGAGGCCATCACCAGATACGAGAGGAGAGGCGACGGGACCTAATGACGAATCAACCGGCTCGTCAACATGCCATGCATTCCGTTACTTCCGTGCGCCATCGCATTCGATCGGCGCGGATCACCTGCTACGACGATCTGGATGTGTTCGGGTGCCGCAACTACCGGTACCAGCCGATCCGGATCGTCACTCTCCGCGAATACTGGCGCGGCCTCGCCGGATGCCACCAGCTCATTCAGCGTGCGGCGTCCCCGGACGAGGTTGGACCATAGGCCAATACATCGTTCGAACTGGTATGCAGGAATACGCGCGTACTCGAATAGCGCGTCTCGCACGCGCGCTTTATCGAAACCGCCTTTGGCGAGTGTGTTGGCCACCAACGGACTGATGATCACCAGCGGCCGGCTAGTACCGGGCGCAAACCCTGCAGTGAAAGCCAACTCCCATCCGCCCTGTCGCGCGAGTCCGTCAGCCAGGTATTTGCAGATTTCGTTTGCGTCGTTGCCGTAGATCGAACCGATGACGGTGTCACCCGTGAAGCGGGCAAGTGTGACAATGGAATCGTCCGCGCCGAACCCCTGGTCCTGAGCGTAGCCAGGCCAGCCAAGCTCTCGCATCGCGGCAGCGTCTTCCGCCAACACGACGCGGGTCGCGTGGCCAAAAGTGGCTTTGTCTGCATCGCCTGGCAGGAAACATGCAACGTTGCGCATCAACAGTCGCAGGAACCGCCCGATGCTGGTGTTGGGTGTATTACCTTCACGCAACACACCCACGGCCGTGTTGAATCCCAGTTGCTCTACAACGGGACCACTGATGATGATCTGCGCCTCGCCACTGGTGGTATCGCCACTGTGTTCGGACCCGTACGCGGGGTCAGTCAGTACTTGCGCAATCGCCACAAGCACTGGCATATGCTCGGCCTTGCAGCCGGCCATGACACCGTTGACCGCAACGTTGTGGGTTGTGACGGCGCGTCCGGAAGACTTCATGACGCCGAGGACCTCGAACTGATCCTGGTCGACCATCGCCACAAACTGCGCAACCCGCTCAGCGGTCGGCGGCACAATTGGCAAGCCGTCACTCCAACGGTTCGCTTCAAAATGAGCGAGTACGGCATCGTAGTCGCCGCTGAACGCGATATCGCCCGGGTGCAGGTCCGCGTTTCCGTTATCGCCGTTGGAGGCGTTAGTCAGACAACTGACGATGTCATCAACCGTGGCACCCAACACGTTGTTGCTGAGCGTCGTCAAGTCTTGCGAATCCACATGACCAATGAGGCGGGCGGTGGCCATACCCGGCACGCCCAAGCCGCTGGCCGTTGCGGCAGCCTGCCCGAGGAAACCGTCACACACCAGCGACGCCGTTGGGTAACCGGCGCGCTCTGCCGCTGCGCTCGCCCGCATCACGGCGGGCGTGCACGCTCCTCAGCAACCGTTGCCGCTGATGACGGCGTCGATTTGATGCTCGCGCAGCCGCTCCGGAAGCGCCGCTACAACCGCATGCTCATCGCCGCCAAATGTCGCCCCAAACGCCTCGTAACCAACGCATTCGACATTCTGGAAGCGTGCGCACAGTCCGCGCTCTATCAGCGGAAAGATCTCTTCCCCGCGGAACACGTTGTCCCAGACAAACGCAACACGCTTGTTGTCCAGCGTTGTCAGCCTTTCCGCAGGTTGCGCAACCGGGATTGCGAAGGCCCCGCCAGGCCATAGCGCATCGATGTGAGGGTGGTGATTGGGCATAACACGGCTCGGAATTTGGTTTTGCGAGCATTGAACCGCGATGGAAACGTGGTAGCAAGACGTCGCAGCGAGGCCTGAGCAGGCGTCCGAAGGTGTGAGCTACCGCGCAAATCCGGGCCTGGTCACCTCGCGCGAGGGCATTTTTGGAAAGGTCACCTGATATGTCGGGCGGCTCCCGACTCCCAGCTTGTATCCCACTTCCCGAAGGAGGGATTGGGAAGCCATGAGCACAGTAAACGAAAGCCAGAGCACGACTGACGACTTTGCCGAGCAACCGACGATATTGATGCAACGCGCTCCAAATCCGCCTGCACCTGCCAAAGAAGAGTATGTCGATAAGCAGCTCATCGAGAGCGTCCTCGGCGAAGGCGCGATGGGCGTCGTCCAGAAGGGGGCTACAACTCAATTCGCCACCATGTCGCCATCAGGACCATCGATGGTGGTCTGCTGATTCAGGACGACGGCGAAGAGTTTCTGGAAAAGTTCATAAGCAAAGCGCAAGCCGGCGGGAGCCTCGCATATTCCAATATCATGACCGTGTTTGAGCCTGGCTATCACGAGGACATGTTGTACCTGGTGCTCGAGTTCATCCCGGGCCACGAGGACTTGCCAACCAGGTACTCAGCCTCATGTCAGGCGGCTACGGGTGATGCGTCCAGCACACCCGTATCGGGCCCAAGCTCCAGCGGCTCCCAACAGGTACCACGCACGTACTCCGGGCGCGGATTCGGCACGTCCTCAGGCCGGTTGGCACACGGGTTGAAGCACATGAACACGCCCCAGCGATCGCGATGCGAGAGGTTATGCCCGGACGCATGCAACAGGTTGCAGTTGAAGATGGCGGCCGTACCCGCCTCACCCACAATCGGCACCGGTGGTGGGTGGTCCGCGAGGATCGATTTCATCTGTTCTGTTGGTGTAACCAGGAGGTTATAAGCAGTTGAATCGTCCAGAGAGGGCTCAATGCGCCGCATCTTGTGCGTACCCGGGAGGAAATACAGACAACCCGACAATTCGGTTGTGGGGCCCAACATCACCAGCAGACTTGCCATATGCGGAGTCGTGATGCCGTCATTTTTCCAAGACATGTAATCCTGATGCCACTGCCATATCGAGCCTTCGATAGCGGCTTTCATATTGAGCTTGTAGTGATGCATGTAAAGCGCTTCGTCGCGCAACACCTGTTGTGCTACCCCTAACGTGCGCGGCAAGCGCGACAAGGCACGAAACGACTCGCTGTAGGTTGGATAAGCGGGGTCGTCCATCTTGAACATGATCTTTGGAGTCCCGGATTCTCCCTCGCGAAACACACATTCCGAACTCACGGATTTCAGACGTTCGACCTCGGCGCCAAGTACGGCGGTCTCGCGTGCTGACAAAAGCTCTGGCAACAGCAGAAATCCATCGCGATCGTATTGTTCGAGTTGACCGGCTGTCAGCTTCATGTGCGTCGCCTCGCGGTTGCAAAGTTGGGTGTAAAAAGCCTTAACCAGACTGGTCGGGCAAGCCTGTATTGACGGCATGACCAAAAACCATCGGTGACAGTTCTTGAGCCTCCCGTCCGGCCCAGTCGAGTGACGCGGTGCGCGCCAGCGAGCGTTGTTGCGCCTGCTCCAGCAAGGCGCTTTGCGCGGGCAGATCAATCGTCAGGCAGCGGCCATCTTCGACCACCTTCTCTCCGTCGACATACACCGCCCGAATGGGACGCTCAGCGGCAACAAAGATCAGGCTGCGCAGCGGTTCACGTAGGGGCATCATGCTCGGATGTTGCGTATCGACCAGCACAAGGTCAGCTCTGGCGCCTGGTTCTATGCGGCCGATGTCATCGCGTCCCAGGGCTCTCGCGCCACCCAGAGTCGCGGCGTTAAACACATCACGCGTCTCGAGGTCGGCAACGGTTTCGCCGATGATGCGTGCGTAATAGCCGACGCTGCGCATCTCTTCGAGAAAATGATGCGGATAGGTATCCGTACCAATACCCATGTTGATGCCCTGACGCAGGTAGCCACCAAACGTATGCAGCGCGATGCCTCTGCGCGCAAACACCGTAGGGCAATGCGCAACTGTTGCGCCACGCTCGGCCAGTAGTGGCAGGTCGTCTCTGGAAGTCCAGTGCAACCACGGATGATGGTCCGCGAAGATGGCGTGACCCAGAATGCTGCGCTCGCTCAGGACACCGAGATCATCCAGATACTGGATCGGCGATTTGCCATGACGCCGGTAGATCTCATGGAACTCGTGTACGCTTTGCGCGACATGTGTCTGCCACGGCAGACCTCGCTCGGCGGCAAGATCGTGTGAGTCCCGCAGCCGCTCGGCCGAGCAGGTATCAACCTGCGCCGGGTACACCATGCCACTCAGGCGCCCACTCGGATGTTGCTGCGCGCGCTCGATCACGCCGACGGCCGCGTGCATTGCACGCTCTCCTGCTGGTATGTCCCACGCGTAGTCCAACGCATGACCGTTCTCGGTGTACCAGCGGGCGTCGCGGAATCCGGGCGCGGCCACAGCGCGAATACCGCTGGCACCCAACAGGTCTAACCACCCTTCGTACGGCGCGGACAAATCGACGACCGTTGTACAGCCGCTCAACAAGAGTTCCGCTAAAGCGACATTCACGCTGGCCGTGCGGCCTTCTTCGTCGTTGTCGAATACGGTCAGAAATTCATACAAGGACGAGTGGTGGAAACCCGGGCTCAGGGTTTCGTCGGTGATGCCTTTACGAAGCGGCTCCGAACTAGGATGGGAATGTATGTTGACCAGGCCCGGCATCAGGAGGCGCTCGCGGCAGTCGACCTCTTCGTGTGCAACCCCATCGTAATGGTCCCCTACAAACGTGACGACACCACTCTCGATTGCGACATCGACGTCGCGACGATAGACATGTGTTTGCTGGGCACGATCAAAGCCGACGACCCACGCACAATTCCGGAATACGGTCAGTTGCTCATTCATGGCGTCACTCCGCGACCGCCCAAAACTCACGTGTCTGCGCATTCAGCGCGTCCCACAGATGTTCAGGTGGTACATCAAAGACCAGTTCAGCGGATGCGGGAAAGAAGCGCCAGTCGCCTCGCTTGACCTCGTTTTCAAGTTGACCGGCGCTCCAACCTGCGTACCCCGCGATGACGCGGAAGCGGTCTCCAGACCAGCTTTTCCCCAGCACGTGATCGAGCGCAGGTTGCCGTGTACTCACAAACAGGTCAGGTACCACCTCGGTCGCAGCGGGCGGCGATTGTTCCGCGCGCATCAGCACAAAGATCCGTTGACGCTGGACAGGACCTCCGACAAACAGAGGGTCTTCGCGGTCTTTTGCCACGTGCGGCAGCGGGAATACTTTCCCGATTGGTACTTCGGTGCGGCGATTGATAATGATGCCCAACGCGCCGGTGTCGTTGTGTTCCAGCATCAGGATAACCGAGCGCCCGAAGATGGGGTCCGCAAGCTTCGGCGCCGCAATCAGGAATTGACCTTGCCAGGTGCGGTCAGCAGCGCGCACTCCCGCACTGGTGACGACGCAAGCTGCCACCGCCAGTACGCACGTAACGGCGCATGTAACTGCTGGCGCAGCCACACGACGCATGAGACGCAACCCTGCCCAGTTGCGCCAGCTCATCAATCGGAAACGTCGGGTACTACTTCGATGGCGTCAACGCGATTGGCGTAGAACGCGATCATGTCCTTGATGGAATCAACTTCACCCGGCGGCTGCTCGTATGACCATGCCGCATTTTCCGCAGTTTTCTCGCCCACACGGAGCGACCAGTAGGAGGCAATCCCCTTATGCGGTCAACGGCTGGAGTGGTCAGTAGAATCCAGGTGCTGCATACGCACATCGGCACGCGGAAAATAGTGGACCAACGGCATGCTGCCCTCTTCCATGAGCATCGCGTCGTCCGACTCGGCAATCGTTTCGCCGGCAAATGTTACCCGCACGCGCTCTGCCGCACGCCTGAAAGCAATAGGAAATCCGGGTCTTACTTCAAACTCTGCAGTCATCGTTCCTCGTCCTTCAACCTCAAGAGGCAAGATCGAGCCGACAGTATCGGCGTTTTGCGTCAAAAACCCAAAGCAATGGAGGCGCGTGGCCCGTATTTCAGTCGTAAGCCACATGTTCCGAGCCCGTCTGCAGGCATCACGATAGGACGTGGTTACGACCTGAAGGAAAGAGCCAGCGATGAGGTCCTGCAGCACGTGTGGTCCGTTGGAATTGATGGGGAGCGGTAACTAGCGCTCGCGGCAGCTGCAGGCAAGCGCCGCGAACAATGACCTCGCGGCACTGCGAGATTTGACGTCGGATGGGCGGTACCGGGTTACGCAACGCAAAGTCCACGGGACCGGTGCAAACGACGCATGGACTTTCTGAATGCGTCTTTAGCCTTACACGCCGTTGGCAACCCCGCTAGCCGCCTCGCAGTGCCCGGTAGGCAATCCCCAGCCGCCGAATCCCCTCACGAATCTCATCTGGACCCACGTAGCTATGCGCAAAACGCAGATGATGACCTGGGTCAACCTCCGGAAAACAGACACGTCCGGGACGCACCTCCACGCCATGTTCGACCGCCTTCGTGGCCAGTTCGTCGCCCGATACCTCCGGTGGCAATTCCGCCCACAGAAAATAGCCACCGTTTGGCGCACGCACAGTGGCATCCGGCACCTCTTTGGCGATGGATTCCACCATCACATCCCGATGCAGCTTCATCTGCGCAGCCAGCTCCGCGATGTGTTCACGCATTTTGTTCGAGCGCATCAAGCTGGCGACGATGTGTTGGTTAAATGGAGAAGAGCCGCCGTCCGCTTTGCGCAACGCCATACGTCGCACGATCTCGCGGTCGGCAATAGCCCAACCGACGCGTAATCCAGGCGCCAGAATCTTGGAGACCGTGCCCACGGCGATGACCAGGCCGTGATTGTCCAGCGACTTGATCGGAGGGATCGCGTCACCTTCAAATCGCAAGCGGCGGTAAGGGTCGTCTTCGATGATCACAAAACCAAACTCTGCGGCCAGTCCGAGCAGCGACCGACGCCGCGCCAGCGACATAGTGAGTCCTGTAGGATTGTGGAAATCCGGCACATCAAATAGCAGCTTGGGCAGCGGCTCGCCATTGACGACCATCGTTTCCAGACGAGCGCGCAGAATGCCTGCGTCCAGGCCTTCGTCGTCCTGCGGAATGGCCAACAGACTGACGCCGTGGTTGCGGAAACACTGCAGAGTCGTCATGTAGGTTGGTGCAGTCACGATGACGCGATCGCCTGGCTCGGTGAACACCATGACCGCCAGCTCGGTGGCATGTTTCGCGCCATTGGTGATCAACACCTCATCACGCGAACAGCGCACGCCGTCCTCGGCGACATAGGCGACGATGCTCTCGCGCGGCATGCGTCGCCTCCGCGGACACATCCGGCAGCAGTGGGGGATACGCAGAGCCCGCGCTCAGCATGATCGCACCGGGCGCGTGGTCATAAACGGACTTGCCGGGCGTTTGTGAACGACGCGAGAAACGGTAAGTCATGTCGCCAGCCAATCACTCATCAAACAGGTTGAACGTGTAGCTTCGGGTGCATAACCGGCGCACGCAAGATAAGCGTATAGCGGATGACACTGATACCCTGTTGGCGATGTTCGCGTACCTCCAGTTACTCCGCACCTACCCTCATTTCCTGGGCTTTGGCGTACTGCTGTGTGCGTCGGCAAGTTTTGGACAGACGTGGTTCATTTCGCTGTTCGGTGGCGAGATTCGGGCGGCATTCTCACTCAGCCACGGCGACTTTGGCGCCATCTACTCGGCAGCAACGCTGGCGAGTGGCGTAAGTCTGGTGTGGGTTGGACGGCTTCTGGACCGCGTGGCCTTGCCGCGTTTTAGTAGCGCTGTGTTTATGGGCCTGGGCCTGGCCGCGCTTGGCATGTGGTATTGCCCGAATATCATGGTTCTGGGGCTTGCTTTTTTTGGCTTGCGCTTGTGCGGGCAAGGTTTGCTGACACACATCTCCGTTACCAGCATGGCACGTTACTTCGATGCCAACCGCGGCAAAGCGATCAGCGTCGCCACACTGGGATTCCCATTGACCGAGACCGTCTTCCCACTGACCGTAGTTGCCGTAAGCGCCGTGGTTGGCTGGCAGACCTCATGGCTGGTGTGGTCCCTTGTCGTGCTGGCTGGATTGTTGCCACTGTCCCTGTATCTGTTGCAGCGCTCGCAATACCTGTGGCAGCCGCTGGACGTTTCGGCGGCGCAACGTCATACCGTAGAGACGAGCCCCAGTTCGATCAGCACATCCGGATGGACGCGTGAGCGGGTAGTCCGCGACCGACGCTTTCACCTGGTTTTACCATACCTGCTCGCGCCCGCGTTCATCTCAACCGGCATCATGTTTCATCAAGTGCACCTGGTCGACTCCAAAGGCTGGCCACTCGAGTGGTTTGCCGCTGGATTTGTGGCTTACGGGATCGCAAAGATTGTAGGCAGCTTGATTGGCGGGCCACTGGTGGACCGCTACAGCGCACGCGCACTGTTCCCATGGTTCCTGGCTCCGATGTCGTTGGGAGTACTGCTTCTGGGAATGACGGACGCTCCACTGGTCGCGTTTGTATTCCTGGCCCTGACTGGAGTCACAAACGGACTCAGCGGACCGATAGGCGGAGCCTTCTGGGCGGAGGTCTACGGCACCGGACACCTGGGCGCGATACGCGCATTAGCCGTGGCCATCATGGTGGTGGGTTCAGCATTGTCTCCAGTCGTGTTCGGATCGGCGTTTGACGCGGGTATTTCGTTCTCGGCAACCCTGTACGCCAGCTTCGCCATCGCCGCTGGGGCGACAGCACTCGCGTTGATCGCTATGCGACTACCGGCGGACGAGTTTCCAGGCTGACCAGAGCCCCAACCAGGCGTCGATGAGCCCTGGATGTACACGGGCGGCGACAGCAAGTGAAGTACACGACAAACCGTGCAGCAGCTGACGGTCGCTCGCGGAGGTCAACCTCGTAGATGTTGTCCCGGCGGCCTTCATCGGAATGCAGTGTCTTGCGAAGGATGATTCGCATAAATGGACAGATTGGAAATATTTGGAATATCGTCCGACTATCTGATGCACACCTCAGTCGCCAGATTCGTATTCTGTACTGCGCCGCCAGCACGGAGAAGACCCACATGCCCAGTACCCAGAGACTTGCCAACAAAGTCACCATCGTTACCGGCGGGAGTTCCGGCATCGGGGCCGAAACAGCAAGACAGTTTGCGGACGCCGCAGCGAAGGTTGTGATCGTCTGTGATGTCAATGAGGAACTGGGCAACCGCGTGGTCGACGACATATGTGCCCGTGGTGCCAACGCGTTGTTTCGGCACCTGGATGTGGGTGACGAAGAAACGTGGATTGCCCTCGTCGATGAGGTTACCCGGGAACACGGCGGGCTGGATGTACTCGCCAACATTGCAGGAGTGTCCGGTCGGGATCCGGATGAACCGGTAGAAAATGCTGACGGCTCGGTCGGCAACAAGATCACCGAACAGTCGCTCGCTGGCTGGAACCGGATCATGGATATCAACTCGACGGGGACCTTCCTCGGGACCAAACATGGGGCACGCGCAATGGCTAACTCCGGGGGCGGCTCGATCATCAACATCTCATCGATATGCGGCATCATTGGGTCCTATTCGAGCAGCCCCTACCATGCCTCCAAGGGTTCCGTCCGCCTGTTGACGAAAGCGGCCGCGATGCAGTGTGCCGCGGACAAAGTACGCGTCAATTCAATCCATCCCGGATTTGTGGATACGCCCATGACGGCACCTGCCCACGCCAATAATGCGCTCGCAACCGAGCGTATGAATGCAACGCCGCTCGGCCGGTTTGGTACCCCCTACGATATTGCCATGGGTTGTGTTTACCTGGCCTCAGACGAAGCCGCGTGGGTCACCGGCTCGGAACTTGTGATCGATGGTGGTGTCGTCAGTTCCTGAACCACGAGCGCTCTGACAACCCGCGCCCCAGAGAGCCGGGAGACCAGAAACTCGGGCGACCAGACAAACGGCGACTCAGACCGACCGATAGCTCAGTCGACCGGAAGCTCAGGCGGCAGGGACCGTGATCCTGGAATCGTCTCTGTTCCCCCACTCCGCCCACGAACCGAGATAGTTACTGACATTGGGATAGCCGAGGGCCTTTAGTGCCAGGAAGGTACTGGCTGATCGGTAACCGCCCTGACAAAACACGATGATGTTCTTGTCGGGTGTCACCCCCGCGGACTCATACAGTGCCGCCACTTCTTCCGCCGTGCGCATGGCACCGTTGCTATCCAGATGTTCGCGCCAGAACACGTGCACAGCATTGGGGATTGTCCCAACGCGCCGTGCGCGCTTTTCTGCGCCAACGTATTCCGAACGACGACGTACGTCGAGGATGACTGTGTTGTCGTCGTCAATCGCTTGCGCGATATCGAAACGTGTCGCGACCCATTCCATCCGCCTCCCGCCGCGCAACGGTGGTGGCGTTGGAGGCACCCGGGTCGGGTCAGCATGGGCAGGCGCCGACTCAATCTGCGCGAGCGGTAACCCGGCCGCTATCCAGGCCGTGCTGCCGCCATCGAGTAGTCTGACGTCAGGATGATCGAGTACCGCAAGTAGCCAGGCTGCGCGCGCCGATCGTTCTCCGCTTTCATGGTCGTAGACCACGACTGGCCGCTCCAGTGCAACACCACGCGTTCCAAACAGCGTGTCGAACATGCTGAGAAACGCATCCAGCGGCTCGGGCGCTGTATTGCTCAGACCTACTCCATAAAGATCCAGGTGTTTCGCGCCCGCAATATGCCCCATGGCAAAGTCTTCGGCGCGGCGTAAATCAAGCAGTGTCACGTCGCTCAATTGTGATGCGACTTCTTCGCAGTCAGTGAAAACTCTTTCGGGTCGGAACATCTTGTTCATCATGCTTTATTCGCTCACCGCAATATTTGGCAGTCAATACGCGAGTTAAAATCCCAAAAGACGTTAGAGGAACAATTCACAACCACAAAAACCAAAGCCCAATGTTCCAAATTATCCGTCGAATGATGCCCAATTTCATTTATGTCATTCAGAGGGAATGCTTCACGCCGACAACACAACCTTAATTAACACGCCACGCGATTGGCGACACTCTTAGAGCGGAGCGAATGTCAAAGGAACTTATCGAAACCTTCCATCGTCTGTTGCGCCCAATCAATCTGCGCATGCGTACCAGGGTTAATGGCGCACGCTTCAGAATTCAGGTCTCGCGCGGTATTGGCGCAAGCAACCTGCGCACATCGGACCCGTGGATGATCGATAGCCTGCGTCGGCTGTTTGAGCTCGAGCCAAACGCACCCATCGTCGATATTGGCGCCAGTCTTGGACAGACCTTGTTGAAGGTACGAAGCCTGGATGCGCACCGGCCTTACATCGGATTCGAACCGAGTGCGTTTTGCGTCGATTACCTGCAAGAACTGATCGCGATCAATGGTTTTCGCAATTGTCGCATCGTGCCAACGGCGTTGGGTGCCAACGCATGCATCGTCACGCTGAACACCAACAATGCAGCGGATACATCGGCGTCCATGATTGACAGCGTGCGTGGCGGCCAAGGCAGGAACTTTACGCAGGCGATCCCGCTGTTACCCTTTGATGAGATCTATCGCTCAATCGATGCCGAGCAAACAAAGCTTATCCACATCGATGCACAAGGCGCCGAGCTCGAAGTCGTAAGTGGCATGCAGAAAGTGCTGCAGAACAAGCGTCCGCTGTTGTCGTGCAAGGTTCTGCATGCGCAGTCACAACAACTGTTGTCGATAACCCATCACCGGAATGTCCGACTCCTCAATGCGCTCCATCGCGCCGATTACTGGATATATCAGATCGTCAAGAACGCCGACGAAGACGAGACGGTGGGGCTGAATCGGGTCGACATGTTTGCAGACCGTGTATGGGACTGGCGCACGAGTCCGGCGGACTGCGACTACCTGTTTGTGCCAGACGAGCGTGTCCTCGACGTGCACGACGTCTATGGTGTCGACAACAACAACAGTCGCGTCGCGAAGTTCATCGCCACGGCTGCATAAGGCCTGAAACAGGCTAACTGGGAGGCTTTAAGGAGCGACCCGCGCAAGGCTCACGCATTGTTGAGCCAGTACCCATGTTCTCACCCGCCGGCGATTCTCGGTATCAGGTCAATCGCGGCTTGTGCCGGGATTGGCTGCGTCCAGTCGTCTCTGTAGACGACACCGTCGATGGCGACGGCAATCCCGTTGTCGAGCTCTTCAGCAGTATCCGGAAATCGTTCCTTCAGTTTGCTGAAGAGCTCACGAATGTTCGCCGCCTCGATGTCTACCGAGGCGGCGCCATCCGCTGCCATTCGCAAGCTGCCATGCAGGTTAACCCGCAAGCTTTTCCTGCCCCGCGGCCTCATCGATCGCGTCCAACACCCGAACCGGCGACATCGGCGCATGGTTCAGTCTCAGACCTACTGCGTTTGCGATTGCGTTGCCTACGGCACCCAACGGCGGCACGATTGACGTCTCGCCTACCCCACGAATGCCGTAAGGATGGTTCGGGTTGGGGATCTCGAGAATCTTGGTGTCGATAAACGGCAGATCGGAACACACGGGGATCCGGTAGTCCAGGAACCCTGGGTTCTGCAGCCGGCCATCTTCGCCGTACAGATACTCCTCGTTCAGTGCCCAACCAATACCCTGCGCAGCCGCTCCCTGGAACTGGCCTTCCACGTAGTCCGGATGGATTGCCTTGCCGGCGTCCTGCACGACTGTATAACGAAGCACCTTCGTGAGACCGGTATCCAGGTCCACTTCCACGTCACAAATATGTGCGGCAAAACCCATGCCCGCACCGTCTGCCGTCAGCTCGTTATGGCCAGCGATCGGCCCGCCGGTCTTATGCGACTTGGCGGCAATTTCCTTCAGCGTGAGAGTCGGCAGATTGCCGTGGCCGCTGCCAGTGGCACTGGCAGTCCCGTTCTCCCATTTGATCGACTCAACGGGTACATCCAACATCTGCGCCGCGCGTTGCTTCATCACATCGATAGCGTCTCGTGCGGCGAAAATTGTGGCCATACCCGAGGAGAACGTTCCGCGGCTGCCTTCCGTCGTGTCGTTGTGGCCAAGCGATGCGGTGTCCGCGACGTGGACCTTAACGTCGTCGTAAGAGATGCCGAGTTCTTCCGCAGCAATCATGCCAAGCGACGAGCGCGCGCCGCCAACGTCGATTGTGCCGACGGTCAAGCCCACAGTGCCGTCAGTGCCAACGTTCAGGTCCACGCAGGTTTGCCCGCCGATATTGAACCAGAAGCCACAGGCAACGCCGCGACCCTGGTTCTTCTTGAGGCGTGCGCGCATGTGCGGATGATCCTTGACAGCCTTCAGCGCGTCCTCGATACCAATCGGCCCATAGATGGGCCCGTAAGGCGCCTGAGCACCTTCTTTCGCGACGTTTTTCAGGCGGAAGTCGACTGCATTCATGCCGATCTCTTCAGCCACGATGTCCATCGTGCTCTCAACCGCAAACGCCGCCATCGGCGCGGACGGCGCTCTGTACGCCGCTACCTTAGGTCGATTGACGATCACGTCCCAACCGATGGACTGTTGATTCTTGATGTCATAACAGGCGAAGCCCGTCATGCAGGCAAGCATCGCCCAGGGCCCCGGGAACGCCCCGCCCTGGTAGCGAAGGTCCAACGTCGCCGCTGTAATCACGCCATCCTTGGTTGCGCCCACTTTGACGTCGATCGATGTTGATGCGGTTGGACCCGTCGCGCGGAATACTTCCTCACGCGACATCACCAGTTTGACTGGCCGGTTAGCCTTGCGGGATAACGCGAGTGCCAACGGCTCGGCCCACACGTGCGTCTTGCCGCCAAAACCGCCGCCGATTTCAGACGCCGTGACCTTCAGCTTGGCAAAGTCCATACCCAGCAAGCGGGCGCAGACATCGCGGTACGAGAAAGGCCCTTGCGTGGTCACCCAAAGCTCACCACTGCCATCAGGATTGACGGATGCGAGGCACGCGTGCGGCTCGATATAACCCTGGTGGGTTTGTTCTGTCTTGAAGGAACGTTCTATCACCACGTCGGCCGCAGCAAACCCGGCATCGACATCGCCATGTCCGAACTCGGTGCGTGCACTGATGTTCGACGGCTTCTCGGGCTTCGGCTTCATGCCTTTCGTGAAGACCCAGTCATGGATGAGTGGAGCATCCGGCTTCATCGCCTCGTCCACGTCTGTAACGTGCGGCAACACCTGGTATTTCACCTTGATGAGCTTGAGCGCGTCGCGCGCCGTCTGCTCATCCACGGCCGCAACTGCCGCAACGGCGTGACCGTCATAGAGCGCCCTGTCGCGGGCCATACAGTTTTCCAGCGTGTCCGCGAGACCACGGTCTCCGTTTGTCAGATCGGGCAGGTCAGCGCTGGTAATAACAGCTTTTACGCCAGCCAGCTTTTCGGCCTTGGATGTATCAATCTTCTTGATACGTGCATGCGCATGCGGGGAACGCAAAACGAGCGCGACGAGTTGTCCGGGTGCGCTGGCGTCCGCGCCGTAACGCGCCTTGCCAGTTACTTTCTCGACGCCGTCGGGCCGTACGAAGCGATTGCCTACAACCTCGAACTTTTGTCCGGTATAGCGATTGTCATGTGCCATGAAAAAATTTCCTGTTCTACGAGCTTCGCGTTAGCGCTTTTTGGACTTGCGGAGGTCTTTTGCGGCCGCCTGCACGGCGCGGACAATCTTGTCGTATCCAGTACAACGACAGAGGTTGCCAGCCAGCGCGTAGCGAATCTCCGTTTCCGTCGGCTTCGGGTTGCGGTCCAGCAATGCTTTGGCCGCGACCAGAAAACCCGGCGTACAGATGCCACACTGGAGCGCTGCATGCTCGATGAATTTCTGTTGCAACGGATGTAGCTGACCGTCTTCAGCGAGACCTTCAACCGTGCCAACTTCGCGACCATCAGCCTCAACACCCAAAACCAGACACGAGCAGACCAGTTCACCGTCCAGCGTCACGATGCACGCGCCACAGTCGCCGGTACCACAACCTTCTTTTGCACCGGTCAGACCAACCCGATTACGCAGCGAATCCAGCAACACTTCGTTTGGCGGACAGGCGAACTCAACCGTGTCGCCGTTGACCTTGGTAGAAACCAATACTGCCTGGCTCATGCCGTGCCTCCTGCTCTTTGATATGCAATGGTTGCCGCGCGGCGCGCCATGACGCCAGCAACACGCGTTCGGTACGCAGCGGTGCCACGCTTGTCGTCGATGGGGTTACATGCTTTGGAACACGCTGCGGCCATCGCGGCCAGGGCGTCGTCATCCAGCTTCGATCCGACCAGCGCCTTGGCTGCTGCCGGTACCAGGATGGGGGTCGGCGCAACAGCACCCAAACAGACGCGCGCCTTCTTGATAATCCCACGCTCAAGCGTCAGGCTGATGCCAGCACCCACAACCGCGATATCCATCTCGGTACGCGGCGTGAACCTCAGATAAGCATCACCACTGCGTTTCCCAGGCGCGGGTAACGTGATGGCCTCGACGATCTCGCCCTTGACCAACGATGTCTGCCCAGGTGCCGTGATGATCTTCTCGACGGCAACGGTGCGACGACCTTTTTTACCAACAATGACAGCTTTGGCACCCGCAGCGATCAGCGCCGGCACGGCATCTGCCGCCGGCGAGGCGTTACACAGATTGCCCACCATGGTCGCGCGACCTTGAATCTGGTCGGAGCCAATCACCATGGTGGCTTCCACCACACCGGGCCACGCTTTGCAAAGCGCTTTGTGCCGACCCAGGCTGGCGCCGGAGACCGCCGCACCAATACGGAAGCCTTTGTCCGTCGCCTTGATTTCAGTCATTGCGGGTATTCGTTTGATATCCACTACCAGCGCCGGATCGACCATGCCGGTGCGCATTCGGATCAGAAGATCGGTCCCGCCAGCCAGCACGAAACTCGAGCCTTTTTCATTAGCCAGCAGTGCCACAGCCGCGCGCGTGGTTGCTGGGGATTCATACCTCATCATGTTTGTCCTTTCGTCTTGCACGATTTCCGAAGGAGGTGTGCGTCACAGCCTATAGTTGCTGTGGGCTTACGGCAATCCATCTGTTGTTCATAAAATGCCGAGACCATACCGCTGCCGGAGTCTGACAATGAACGATATCGCCGAAACCGCAAGAGCACTGCGTGCCGGAACGTGTACCGCCGAGCAGTTGCTGCGCGCGGCTGAACAGAAGATTGACGCCAGGGAAGCAGACCACAACGCGGTCATTTGCCAGAACCCGGACGCCCATGCGGCCGCCATCGCTTTTGATCGGCACAACCAACAGGACACGCCACTCGCTGGCATTCCAATCCTCGTCAAAGACAATCTCGACAGCGGCGATGCGATGCCCACTACAGCTGGCTCCTTGGCACTGGCGAGCGGCCGGGCCAGCACCGACAGCGCGGTGGTGGCGAAGTTGCGCGCCGCCGGCGCAATATTGCTCGGTAAGACCAATCTGTCGGAATGGGCAAACTTTCGCTCCACGCGCTCGTCGTCCGGCTGGTCGAGCGCAGGCGGTCAAACACGCAACGCACATGACCCTGCACGTACCCCCGGCGGCTCGAGTTCCGGCTCGGCGGTTGCGGTTGCCCTTGGATACGCACGTGCGGCAATTGGCACGGAGACAGACGGCTCCATTGTCGGCCCGGCCGCAATGAACGGCGTGGTTGGCATCAAACCCACAGTTGGGCTTGTCAGTCAGGCCGGCATCATTCCCATTTCACGTAGTCAGGATACTGCCGGCCCGATCGCTCGCAACGTACGTGATGCAGCAACGGTACTCAGCGCAATTGCAACGCGCGCGGGAACACCTGACTACGCCGCCGGGCTGGAAGCAAGCACATTACGCGGGGCTCGCCTCGGCGTTGCCCGCAACTACACGGGTATACACGACCGCGTGGACGTCGTGTTCGAAGCCGCGTTGGCTGAGTTGTCCGCAGCTGGCGCAATCATCGTCGATGAACTCGAAGCCCCTCACGGCGAGGCGCTACGGGCGGACGAGCGGTTTGTGATGGAAACTGAGTTCCGCGTTGGTTTAAGAGAATACCTGGCCACTCGCGACGCGGATGTCAGCGTGAGAACACTCGAGGATCTCATCGAGTTCAACGCCCGACACGAACAAGACGTGCTCAAGTACTTTGGGCAGGAATTACTGATTGCATCACAACAACGCGGCGAACTGGACAGTAGCGTATACCGCAGAGCATTGGCGCGTTGCCGGTATACAACACGGGCTGATGGCATCGACCGGTTGCTCCGCGACCACAACTTGGACGCGCTGATAGCGCCAACCCAAACCGTACCGTGGCTTATTGACTGGCACGGTGGCGACAACCGCCGCCAGAGTTTCTCGATGCCGGCAGCTATTGCGGGATACCCGCACGTGACGGTACCGATGGGCATGGTTGAGCATCTGCCGGTTGGACTGTCGTTTGTGGCAGGGGCCTGGCAGGAGAAGTGCGTGATCAATTTCGCCCACGCGTTTGAACAACGTAACCCGAAGCGGGTAACTGACCTGACCGAATAAAGTATTCGCAGCGAGCCGGCTTGAGGGAAAGTTCTCAACACGGAAGCGGAAACCCAACAGACCAACTCGCGACCGGATCTTCTTCATCGTCGTCGAACCAGACATGGGACTTGTGCTGAAAGCCGTCGCGGTACCGACAAGGCGCGCCTAGTCCTCAGGCACAAACACCTCAACTGCTTCGGGCACGCCTTTCATCGCATGTGCGCCTAACGAGCACACTTCACAGTCGGCACGCGCGGCGAACTCAGCGGATACCAACAAGGGTGTGTCCAGTTCCTTCGTAAGCGATTCGAGGCGGGCCGTGCGATTGACCGCCGCACCCATTACCGTGAAGTCCAGACGGTCCGGTGCGCCGACGTTGCCGCAAATCACCTCGCCAACGTGCAAACCGACCCCAAACTCGATGGCAGCCACGCCCTGACGGCGACGCCTGAAATTCACGGTTGCGAGTGATGCAAACGCGTCCCGCGCAGCGTCCAACGCCGCGCTGCACGGATCCCGGCCGTCTATCTGTGTGTCTTCCGGGAACACGATTAACATCGCATCACCAATAAATCTGAGAATTTCCCCGCCATTGGCCGTTACTGCCGCCGCGACGAGCTCAAAATACTCGTTCAGCATGCGCAGCAACTCCTCCAAGGGGAGTGTCTCGGTGAAATGTGTGAAGTTACGCAGGTCGCTGAACCAGAGTGCCGCCTTGATGGTTTCGCTGTCGCCGCGTCGGATCTTGCCGTCCAGCACACGGGCACCGGTACGCGGGCCCACGTAGGTGTTCAGGACCGTGCGCGCCGTGTGCTGTGTCTGGAACAATTCAAGAATCGGCGACAGGAATCGGACCATTGCCTGCAGGGCGGCGAGATCAGCGTCGGTAAATCCGCCAGGTCCATCCGTCACGAGCATGAGGGAACCGCCCATGCTGCCGTTACTGAACTCGACCGGCACGGCAAAATAGTCCGTGCCGCCGTCCCGGGCGAGTTCAAGCAACAACGTATGGTCAACGCACTCATCCAGCGCAACCAGGCGTCGTCGAAACGGCGTCTGCGTCGTCCGCAAGTGTTCCGCCGGGCTGCCTTTGTAGGAGTCGGTTTCCAGCACGGCATGAGGACGTTCGTAGTAGACCGCGCCCGCGCCGCGATTCCAGGTACAACCGCGCACAAACACTTGCGGGTGTAACGCGAGAAAGGAGATCCGTGTGCGCATGAGCGGCAGCCCGCGGTCGCACAACAGTTGGCTTAACCCGTCGCTCAGCTTGGCAAGGTCACCAGTGGCGTAACCCTCAGTGACAACCCAGGCAATGACGCTGGGGAGATCCCACGCCACTTCGTATTCGTCGAGAGCAGCAAAGGCTGCGCCCAGTCTTTCCCATCACTCGCACGTGTCAACAAGAGGTCCCGTATGCGTATTGTAAGCCCTTTGGTTTCGCTATCCTTGCTCCGCCGCGTGCTCAGCGCCCGGGTATAACAACGGTCTGCGGACTTCAGCGTCAGTCCGGCAACGGGCGAAGTCGTCATCGTGAAGGCAGCCGCAAAGATCGCGCGAGCGAATGTTCGCCGCGTAAGTCCCTTGCCAGGCGTACCATTATTGATCTCCCGACGTCGGCATGACCAAGGCCAATCAGCCGCCGCCCGGGAATATGCGGCGCCTTCACAATGGCGTGACGCGCGAGCAACTGCGAACGGCAAGTGTTACGGTAAGGGACTTCACGTCCCGTCTGCTCAAGGCCAACATCATGACCGATACCTATACCAGCTACGACCTCGTTGAATTTGATAAGCCACTACAGGCACGCACGCGTCCTATGCCAGTGCCGCTGGGTACCGAGGTACTGGTGCGCGTGCGTCGCTCCGGCGTGTGTCATTCGGATCTGCACATTCAGGAAGGATTTTTTGACCTCGGCGAAGAGGGCAAGCTGACGATGAGCGGTCGCGGCATGAAGCTGCCGCAAGCGCTGGGACACGAAATCCTGGGTGAGGTTGTTGCCGCGGGACCGGATGCCCACGACGCACCCATAGGCGAAACCATGTTGGTACATCCGTGGATCGGGTGCATGCAGGACGACTGTATTGCCTGCACCTCAGGTCACGAGAACGACTGTATGCAGATGCGAGCTCTGGGTGTCGCGCGTGACGGTGGTTATGGGGAATACGTTGTTGTCGACCACCCCAAGTTCCTGGTAGACGTCTCCGGTCTGGACCTCGACACGGTGACCCCTTACGCCTGCTCGGGCGTTACGGTCTACTGCGCACTGAAGAAGGTTGACCCGGACCAGATGAACCCTGGTGAGTGGCTGGCCGTCATGGGCGCGGGCGGCCTCGGGTTGAACGCGGTGGCAATTGCGAAGGCGATGGGCTTCGAGAACGTCGTCAGCTGCGACGTTGACGCTAACAAGATGCAAACCGCGATCAGTCTGGGTGCGGACGCCGTCCTGGACACCAGTCGCGACGATGCCTTGGATGAACTGCGCAAAATCACCGGCAACAAACTTTTGGGTGTGGTGGATACAGTTGGCATCCCGGCAACATCCCGATTATCCGTGCACGCGCTGATAAAAATGGGCCGTTATGTGGTGGTTGGGCTACACGGTGGCGACTTCAAGATGCCACTGCCATGGCTACCGCAGAAGGCTCTGACGGTGCGTGGATCTTTTGTCGGCTCATGTAATGACCTACGTGAGCTCATCGACCTGGTCCGCACGGGCAAGGTCAAAGAGATCCCGGTGAGTTCACGCCCGTTGAGTGCTGCCAGCGACACACTGGACGACCTCAAGGCGGGCCGCATCAACGGCCGCGTTGTTCTCACTACGGACTGAACGTCAGCCGCCACCATCTAAAAGCTCTCCCCTCAAGGTTACGCCACCTGGGCTGCCCCAGGTTTTGTCGTACCACTGATCTCTTGAGAAGGTGATTCTCGACGGCAAGGTTCCAGAGCCATGAGAAAGAATCGATTCAACCAAGACCAGGTGGTCAAGATTCTGCGCAGGGGCGAGCGCGTCAAACAGCGGTTTCGATTGAACGTCCACTTTCAGGTGCAGCACGTCGTCCGCGATCAGACCAAACACCGGCCCCTGGTGGTACATCCCATGCCCCAAAACATGCGTTTGACTGAAATGGGACCAAATGCCTCAACGACTTCGTGCAGATAGTTGCAAAATTCACTCATGTCTGGTGGTCCAGATGCTGCGATCCCCCGACTTTACCTCACCCGGTCCCGCTCGAAGATGAGCTGGCAGACCTCACGCACTGCGTTGCACGAACACGGCTCGCTAACATTTCCGCACGGCTAATGCCCAGGCAACTTCACTACCTGTCAATTACCAGGCAAAATTCCACATGACTGCCAACGTCGGGGACAAATTCCCCTCTGCCAACTTCTTTCAAATGACCGAGTCGGGCCCCGCCGGCGTCCGTACCGATGACCTCTTTGCAGGCAAAAAAGTCGTACTGTTCGCTGTACCCGGCGCGTTCACGCCAACTTGCTCCGCCGCCCATCTTCCAGGGTTCGTCGTGAATGCAGACGCGATCAAGGCCAAAGGTGTCGACGAGATCGTATGTATGTCGGTGAACGATCCCTTTGTCATGATGGCCTGGGGTAAAGCAGGCACTGCGGACGCTATAACCATGGTTGCCGACCCGCCCGCCGAGGCGACAAAAGCGTTGGGACTGGACATTGACCTCAGCGTTGCGGGTCTTGGCGTGCGCTCGAAGCGTTTTGCGATCATCGTGGACAACGGCATCATTGTTGACATCGCCGTGGAAAACGCGCCGCCGGAGCAGACGGTCTCCAGCGCCGAATCCGTGTTGGGAAGGCTTTGACCCGATGAGCTAGTCAACGTCTCAAAAAAACCCGCAACCGCGGGATTTTTTATTGAGACTCGCACGGAGTCTAGCCGGGCGGGCCGCAACTCTCTTCGGGATAGTGCTGATTATCGGCCGAGTGATCTTGTTTGGCTTTCGGTGTGGACGCATTCGCCACCGCGAACGGAAGCGATAGCATCAGAACAAGGAGGTATTTGTGCATGTTGGGCTCCTCACGTGAAACCGAGGTGAGGGTCCTACAAGCGCACCTGCCATACAACCGACGTTGGCCTGGACACCGGGTCAAGGCCATCTACATCTTCCTCACGCGGGTTTCACAAGTTCTTCACAACCGCCTGAGCAGACTCCATCACAACTGCAAGATATTGCTCGGAGTATTTAGGAATGAATCAGGTTGCCGTCGCGAGCGCCACCTCAATGGCCACGCCTGCATCGGTCCACCTGCCGACACCACGCGCCAAGATCCGGATAACAAATCTGCGACTGCGCACGCTCATCGGATTTAACGATGAAGAGCGGCGGAAGAAACAGGACCTGGTGCTGAATGTTGAAATTGTGTACCAGCCATCTGCCGGTGCTCTCAACGACGACGTGGAAGAAGCACTGAATTACAAGACCATTACCAAGGCAATCATCCACCATGTGGAAACCAACTCATTCCTATTACTGGAGAAGCTGGTGGCAGATGTGCTCTATCTCTCGCTTGAACACCCGAGCGTGACCTCCGCGCGCGTCACCGCCGACAAGCCACATGCGTTGCGATTTGCAGACTCCGTGTCGCTCACACTGGAACTCGACAAAACTTTCTGGGACAACCAACACCCTACAGAGGAAAAGATCAATGGCAACTAGAACGGCAACCGCGGAGGCGGTGGATAGTACCCTGTCCCCCGAGGCAATGATGGTGCGTGACGCACTCATCGCGGAGGGACTTGAGACCCCCATGGTTGACACCGGCTTGAGCGCGCAACAGAAATACGTGCGAATCAAAGGGCTGATGCGCGATGTTGTCGAAACGCTTGGCCTGGATTTGAGCGATGACAGCCTGGCGGAGACACCACACCGTATTGCCAAGATGTATGTCGACGAACTCTTCAGCGGTCTCGACTATTTCCGTTTTCCGAAGATCTCATTAATCGAGAACAAGTTTGGCGGAGATGAGATGGTTAAAATCTCTGACGTCGAACTGACCAGCACCTGTGAACACCATTTTGTAACCATCGACGGGTTAGCGAGCGTCGCCTATATTCCCGGCGATACCGTCATCGGGCTGTCGAAGATCAATCGAGTCGTACGCTTCTTCGCGCAACGCCCACAAGTGCAGGAACGTTTCACGAGGCAGGTGATGGTGGCCCTGCAAACGTTGTTGGGGACAGACGATGTTGCAGTATCAGTCAATGCGACGCATTACTGCGTCAAGTCCCGCGGTGTCATGGACGGTAGTTCATCCACGTTGACTCGCGCGTTCGGCGGGCGGTTCGAAACGGAACGGGAAGTACGGCAAGAATTTCTGGCTGCCACCTGAGTCTCCCTGTACGCGTGCCTCCCTGCGCCTCCGTAATGAATTTGCGCCGCTACGCCGGCGCTATGGTGACAGCGGCGTTCACGCTTCGGCACCCAGTCACACGCGGGTGCCGAAGCGTGAGCGACAACACAGATGTTAGGGGGCTGCAATCCGGTACCATCGATGGCATTTGATACCGGGCGTAGGCTCTGATGGACTCGGGGGGAAGTCGGCACAAAACGTTTTCGCGACGCCCCCTTAACTGAGACGAGCGTTCGCAGCCCTTACCGGCAACTCTGCCGAACGAGCAGACGAAAACAGCTGAGCGGTTTCAGTCTACGGGGCGGTCGACTACGATGTGTCCGCCATGAATACGCTTCTGTCCCGTCAGGTCGTGAGGCCCCTCACAACGATCTTTGCAATCCAAACTCTGCTGACCACGGCGGCTTATACGTTGCCGGTTGTGATTCCATCAGCAGCGCCTGACATCGGCATTTATCCTGATGCAGTTGGATTCTTCGTGGCAGGCATCTATGGCACTGCGATGATCGTTGGTTTGATATCCGGCGAATTGCTAACCCGTCTTGGCCCGACGCGGGTGTTCCAACTGTTGCTGTTGTTGGCTGGGGCAGGTGCGCTGGTGTTGGGTACCGGAGCGTTCTGGGCCGCGGTATTGGCCGCCGTGCTGATAGGTGCCTCGTCAGGTCCAATGAACCCTGCAGGGTCCACGGTTTTAGAAAAGGTGACAACGCCCAGTTCCCGGGCACTTGTATTTTCACTGAAGCAATGCGCAACACCGGCTGGCGGCATGGTCGCAGGCACCCTACTGCCGCTTCTGACATTATCGGTTGGCTGGCATTGGGCTGTCATGGTCGTGCCAGCCGCGGCGCTGATTCTCATTGCTGTAGCGCCATTTGGCGCGCTAGGTGGAAGCGCTGAAACACAACGACCAGGAGAATCGATAACCACCGCCATGTTGGCTGCGTTCGCAACGCTTGCCCAGCCAGCGATTCGAGCTGTGACCCTAACGGGATTTGGGCTCGCGGTCTGTCAGATGGGCCTCGCGACCTATCTGGTTGTATACCTATGGAGCAACGTTGGCTACTCCCCGGAGAAGGCCGGCTTCATTTTTGCAGTGCTACACATGTCGGGCATTGCATCGCGCGTTGTGCTTGGTCTCGTCGCCGATCGCCTGCTTGCAGCGCGCCTCGTCCTGGTGTGGATCGCAATAACGCTGAGCGCCTGCCTTGCTCTACTCGCCGTGCTTGATGATGGATGGCCTGAAGTGGCCGTCTTTGCCCTGATCGTCATCACGGGCGCCAGCGGAAACGGCTGGGTGGGCTTGTACTTCGCCGAGCTTGCGAGGCTTTCGCCGGCAGGCAAGATTGCGGAGTTGGCAGCCGGCAGTCAGTTCCTGACTTATCTCGGCATAGTCTGCGGCCCATTGCTTATCGGCGTTGTACTGGGCACCACCGGGAGTTTTGCCATCTGTTTCACGCTGCTAGCAATTTTGTCGCTGGTATGTGGGGCCTATCTGATTCGGGCCGCCCATTGAGCGCTTGTCGCAAGGTGAGTTCCGCGGTTCAAACGTGCAGAAGTACTTCGCTGTTCGTTGTTTGAATACCGATGCGCGCCCGTCCGCGCACTTGTTGATTCGTAACTCGTTGAACTCGTCAACCGTATCAATGTCACCATGGTGGGCAACAACCCCGAAGCGGGCCTTGGCTCCCAACACGCCTACAGAGGCACAGCCGTGACCAGGACGGACGAAAGACAGGTAGCCGCACGCGACCCGCAACTACCTCACATCGTCGTCAAATCACTAGCCCACGCTGACGGCTTTTGACGCGCGCGCCAGTCCATCGAACAAATCCAGGCAACGCTCACACCAAGCCGTAATCGGATCGTCCAACTCGAGAACCTCAAAAGGGCTTGCGTTGCGAGCCCACATGAATGGACCAAATAGCTGATAGTCCGCGTAAGCGGGCGATTCTCCGCTGACGTACGGTTGCTCCCTGAGCGTCATGCGTAGCGGATGTAACGCGCGGCGAAATGCCTTCACACGCGCTTCTCTTCCGGCCTGAACCTCTTCCAACGTACGCCCGAACATCTTCTCGCGCGATGAGCGAAAGTAGTCTCGATCATCCGCGTGGGAATGTTCGAACACATCCAGCAGGATCAAGTCGGCAATGCCAGGAATCTGTGTACACAAAGACCAGTTGCGCGCAAACATGATTAGAGGGTGGTTGGACGCACTACCAAACAAGGACGGCCCACCGGGATATTGTTCTTCGAGGTAACTGGCGATGCGCCATGAATCGCCAACCCAGGTGCCATTGTCATTGATGACAGGGACCGTCGTGAAGGTACCGTCGCCAATCGCAGTCACTTCTGTGAACTTTGTCGGCACTAACTCGGTGCCAAGACCTTTGTGAGCCAGCGCAAGCTGCGTCGCCCAACAATGCGGGCTGAAACGGCTTTCGCCTTCACCCGCGAGATCATACATAACAACGGTCACGTCACATCCTCATAGGTTGGAAGCCATTCTTCGACGTCGCAGATGTACGGCTCAAGCAGCCGACGTCATTGCCGCCTGCGCACAGAAACACGGCGCCGCCGCCGCGTTATCCGCGCGCGCATTCGCAAGATCCAGCCTTTGCTGTATCAATACAATCTCGCTCGTTTCATCACGTGCCCGCAAACAGTCGTACAAGCCTTTGAGTGCCCAAACATTGTCGGGGTGCACAGTTGAACGACTGAGCTGTCCACCCATCCCCAAGTCTTCCCGAAACACAACCTCTGCCTCATCTATACGACCTTGTTCGAACAACAATGCACCCAGGGCGTGGCGCGTCGGTTGCATCCAGCCCCAGGGCTCGTCGTAAGCCAGGTGGTCCTCCAGATAGACCGCCTTTTCGAGCGTTTCGAAGGCCTCCTCGAATTTGCCTTCTCGATAAAGAATTTCCCCACGGAGCAGCTGCGTGCCAACGGCAAGTAGGTCAACGACCTTGTTGTTGTGTAGCAAGCGTGATTCGGGAACACGTTCCACGGCCGCAAGAAACTCACGTTCCTTGATCAATGCTTCTTCCACATTGCCCAGGGCGGCGTGCGCGACACCTTTTGCGTACAAAGTGTTTGCGGTCAGCGTGCAATAAAGATTCTGGTCCTCAGGCATCGGCAGGTTGATGGCCTCCCTCCACTTCCCGAATCGCACAAGCACATGCGGCTCCATCGCCATGTAACTCTCAAAGAAGTCTGCCATTGGCGGAGATTCGATCTTCAGCATGTCCTCCGGCGTAGTAGTCCGAATACCTTCGATAGCGCGCATTGCTGGTTCAAACTGACCTAGGAACAACGCACCATAAATCACGAAGTGGTAGTTATGCAGGCGATAACCCGAGTAGATGGTGTAAGGCCCTTTATCCTCATAGAACCGCATATCAACAACGGTCGCAGCCTCGTTCCACTGCACAACGTTTTGGTAGTGCCCACACAACACATCGATGTGCGTAGGCATATGAATCAAGTGGCCTGCATCAGGGACCAACTGTCGCAACGCATCACCTGCTTTGAGCGCGCGTTCTGGATACGGCGACATCTCCATCAAATGCACGTATACGTGCAAAAGCCCGGGATGGCCCATCGCGCGAGGGTCATGGTCAAGTGCTTGTTCGGCGATCGCTTCGCACTCAAGCGTGTCCGCGCCGTCGGCGGGTACTCCCTCACTCAGGTTCCACATTTTCCACGGCGTACGGTTGAGTAGCGCCTCCACACAGATGGTACGTATGTCGAGATCGTCGGGATGTGCCGCGAGGGCCGCTCGCATGGCATTAGCAAAATTGTCGTTCCAGGCCGAGTGATCCTCAAGCGGGTCGCGTTGCGGATAACGCGCGCTGATTGCTTCAATCAAGGCCCGCTCGACTGAGGATACGCGGTCAACTTCGGCAAGCGCCGCCTGGGTCGCGTCGTAAGCCGTCGCGAGATTTTTGACGCGCCCTTTGGGATCCATCTTTTGCCACGGGAGGTTGTAGTTGGGGCCTGCCGCGTACGCAAGCCCCCAATGCGCCATTGCGCAAGCAGGGTCAGCCTCAATGGCCTGACGAAAACACTGTTGCGCTTCGTCGTGATTGTAACCGTAAGTCCAGTTCAACCCCCGGTCAAACCACATCTGCGCGTCCGGGGATTGCGTTGTGACTGCCAGACTATAGGGGCCGAGGTCGTAGTAACTCATGGAAAAATCCTCGTTGTCGGGTCAGGTGTTGAGGTTACAACGCCACCCCGTTTGCAAGCTAACTCTACGTGTAAAACCTATTGCTGGTTCTCTAGCGCTGGCCAAAGTCGCCTCGACCGAAGTACTCCAGAAAGAGAATCCGCTTGCCTTCAAATCAGCGACGGCAAACTCGGTCAGACAGCGAACATACAAAATCACCCCAACACGCCAATGCGAACGAAGCTTCAACGGTATAATGGCCGCACGAGATTTTCATCTTTGTGCGCGTCCTTGGCACGCGGGCTTGTAGGCAATGATAACGAACACGCTGAGGGCACCGATGAATCGACTGGATGGCATCCGAGAGTCGCGTGGGGGAATTCACCCCGGCGCGGCTGTAAAAGTCAAACCGCATATGGAACCCGTCATCCAGGGATTTATCCAACGCGCGCCGTTTGTGGTCATGGCCAGTGCCAACGCCGATGGAGACTGCGACGCCTCACCGAAGGGAGGCAACCCGGGCTTTGTAAAAATACTGGATGAGCATACGCTGCTGATTCCGGATGTTGGCGGAAACTACTTGCTACAGGGCTACGAGAATTTTGCAACGAACGCCAAAGTTGGACTGGTCTTCATGATCCCGGGAATGGACACCACCGCGCGAGTGAACGGACGCGTGCGTGTGCTCAAAGCTGAGGAGGTTCAGTCCCTGGGGGTACAAGCCCCGGAGGTCAGCAATCCCGACAAGAACGCCGTGCTGATACAGGGCATTCTGGTAGACGTCGACGAGGCTTATCTGCATTGTCCTCGTGCGTTTCGGTTCAGCAAGCTGTGGAATCCGGCGACAATGGAAGAAAACGCGGTCCTTTCCGTCAAGAGCTTCGGCTCGAGTTGAATGAACGGCGGCACTTGGAGAAATCACGGAGACCAGTTCTGAAGCCAAAGAGTTTGAATGACTGACAAACTACTCGAAGACCGCGGTGATCAGGTCTTGCGAGGCATCGCGCTGATATGCCTCGCGATGGCGTGTTTTTCCAGCCTGAACGCAACGGTGAAATCCCTCGCGGATGAATACCCCATCGGGCAACTGATCTGGGCAAGGTACGTCCTGGCGCTACTGGTCATGATGGTGCTGTTCATGCCGCGTCACGGCTGGAACCTGTTCCGCCCACGAAGAATCAAGATCCAGTTGTTGCGCGGCACCCTCCTGTTCGCGTCCTCAGCGCTATATTTCCAGGGCCTGGCCCACCTGCCGCTGCCCACCGCTGCAGCCATCAGCATCTGCAGCCCACTGCTGATCACCGCGCTGTCGGTACCCTTCTTGCGCGAGCCAGTGGGCCCAAGGCGCTGGGCGGCCGTGCTGGTCGGGTTTGTGGGTGCACTCATCGTCATTCGTCCGGGCGCAGCCGGCACCAGCCCCTATGTTCTGTTCATCGTCGCCAGCATGACCAGCGGCACCTTCTACGCGCTGCTAACGCGCAAGTACGCCGCAGAAGAGAACGCAGAGGTCTCAGCAACCATCGCAACAGTGGTAGGTGTTCTGGCCGGCGGCGTATGGGCTGCCTCCAATTGGCAAACACCCACCAACCTCCTGGATGCAGGGCTAATCGTCTCACTAGGCGTATACGCGGCAATCGGCCATTGGCTCTTCACGATGGCATTCCAATATGGCCCAGCCGCGGTGATTGCCCCATTCAGCTACATGCAACTGGTCGGCGCCACACTCTTCGGCTATGCACTATTCGGCACCCTCCCCGACCGCATGACCTGGCTGGGTGCAGCCATCATCGTCAGTTCGGGCATCTACATCGCCCACCGCGAGCGGGTGCGTCGCGGGCAGTTGTCGAGGGTGAAGTGATTGGTCACGTCATCCGAAACCCGAAGGGGAACCTGATAACGATAGTCGAACAGCTTCGACCTGATATTTGGCGTCGAATAAGCCCCATTCACGATTGACCATGCTGACCAATGATGCCCAGCACACGGACCTCCAGGCCGTGCTTCAGCGTTTCCATCGCGACGGCTACGCACGCCTCGGCAAGGTGCTGAACATAGAAGGGTTGAGCGCCTTGCGCGAGCGATGCAACGCTTTGATGTTGGGGAAGACGACTTACCCAGGGATGTTCTTTCAACACGATTCGCCCAGTGGACGGTACAAAGACCTGTCTTATGGCAAAGGATGGGTTGGTCCCTCACTCGCTTACCGTAAAGTTGAAGGTCTCGAGGCGGACCCACTTATCCTCACCTGGATCAAAAACGACTTGTTCGAAAGGCTTGCCCGCGAAGTGATCGGAGCGCGTGTCTCCTTGTACCGTGCAGTGTTATGGAACAAGGCGGTACTGGCGGGTACGGAGCTTCCATGGCACCAGGATGATGGGCGATTCTGGGGAATAGACCGCAGTCCACAGCTGCAACTTTGGACTGCACTTGACGACGCGCCGGCTGGTGCGGGTTGCGTCGAAGTTGTACCAGGGACGCATCGGTACGGGCTCGCGAGCGCCGAAGGAGGTACCGTGCAGAAAGAGTCTCTCGAAGCATTGGAAGCGGCTCAGCGCAAAGTTGCGCTGGAGGCCTCTGCTGGCGAGGTGCTGCTCATTCACAATCATGTGTGGCATCGCTCGGGCCACAACCGTACGCAGAGCCCTCGCCGCGCGATCAGTATCAGCTTGATGGATGCGGCTACGAAGTGCCTGCGTAAGCGGCGGAAGCCCCGGCAGTTCATGCAACTGTTTGGAACAGCGTCTGTCCAGGTTGGGACTGACTCGTCGTGGCACAACCGGAATTGAACCGGCAGAAGAACCGGGAGCATAGGACGTTCGTAGCGCCATGAACAACGCCATGGTTCGATCGGTCTTCATCATCGGCCCGGATAAGCGCATCAAGCTCACCCTGACTTATCCCGTGACAAGGGGTCGTAACTTCGATCAGATCCTGCGGGTCCGCGACTCAATGTAACTGACAGCGGCTCGAGC
>MDTA01221845.1_pt1 | contig 41997 bp, 35 predicted proteins | sample 811151 | NCBI WGS metagenome assembly MDTA01 (sample SAMN05326648, study PRJNA326480) | marine metagenome | isolation source: seawater | place: Indian Ocean: South | collected 2010
CTGAATCATCAAAGGATGAAGATGTACTAAAAAGCCTCAGATCCACATATAAAATCCAAGAAAATGATATGAGTCAAATTCGCGAAAAAATGAGCAAAATTAAAGAAAATCGTGATATTATTAGGAATAATATTTTGATTTCTAGTGAACAGGGACGTGGTATTTTATTAAACATCGATAGGCTCGAAAGGGAGACCTTTAATAACAATAAAAAAATAGGCGAGCTAAAACAACTGACAATAAGTTTTGATAAAGAGATTGCCAATCTCGAGCCTGAGATCAATAGCTTTATTGAGACCTACAAGCAAGAAAAAGAAGTTTATGATAAACTTGAAAGTGATTACCGTGATGCTGAAAAAAAACTTGACTCAGAGCAGAACACAAGGTGGGAAATGAAGCGAAAGCAGATGGAAGAGCGGACACTTTATGATCGAACACAGGCGCTGTTTAAGGAAAAACAACAATCTATTAAAAAATTAGAAGAAAATCTAACAGATTCAAATATTACCAAGCGCAACCAAATTGAACAATTAAAAAAAAATTATATAGAAAAAGAGAGTATTTCAAAAAAGATAAATTCAGAAAAGAAATTTCACGGAGATAGCGAAAAAAAACTTAAAAAACTTGTGGATAGTAAATATTTACTATTAGATGAAAAAAGAAATGTATCTTCTCATCTTGAAATTTTGAAGGGCCAGCTAGACTTTTATAATGTTCTGATACAAACAAAAGAAGGTTTCCCTGAGGGAACTAAGTTTATACTGGAAAACCCTAAAGAATTTCAAGGAGTTCTTGGGACTGTGGCTGACATGTTTCAGGTTGAAACAGACTTGCGTGATGCTCTAGAATCATCCTTGGGAGATTTATCACATTGTCTCGTTGCTGAGAACAAAAGATCTGCAATTGACGTTGTCAAAAAATCTAATGACTTAAAAGTAGGAAATCTGACCATAATCCCACTCAAAGAAATATCAAATTATAAGCTTGATTTAAAACCTGTTCCTATGGATTCAGGTATTGTTGGAAGAATATCTGATTTAATTACCACAAGTACACAGCTTACACCTTTAGCAAATTATTTATTGGGTAATATTTTGGTTGTAGACGACTTAGAGAAGTTTACCAGCCTAAAGAACTTTGATGGTTGGGGGTTGGTAAATAGATCAGGATCTTATTTCCGTAGTGATCTTGTTTTGAAAAACCGCCAAAAATCTGATAATGGAAGCATAATTGGCAGGCAAATCAAAGTAGAATCTTTAGAAACAGAAATTGATGAAATTAATAAAAAAATAGATTCTTTAAGCTCTCAGCATGAAATTATTGATTCAGAAATTATTTTTAAAACAAATGATCTTGAAGAGCAAGAACTGAGAATTCAAGAATTGAAAAAAAAATTATCTGAACATAATTCCGTAAATCTAAAGATACAAATTCAGCATGAGCAATTAATCATCAGTATTTCAGACCTTGAGAAATCTATAAAAGAAAATAAAGTAATTCTTAAGGAATCTGAAATGGCTCTAAATTCTTTGGAACCAATTATTCTGAGGGCTTCCAAAAAACTTAAGCTTTTTGAAAAAAATGTTGAGTACACAAATAAAGATTTATTAAAGAAAAGATCAGAAAGGGATAAATGTCACAAAAACATTCAAAACCTAAGAATTCGCTTGGTCGAAATGGAGTCTTCTAGGGATAATGTGAAGTATAAGCAGTCTTCAAGTATAAAAACATCAAAAGAACTAAAAGCAAGACAGCTGACTATCGCTGGAGAGATTGAAAAATTAAAACAAAAAAAATCAAACTTAGATGAAAACATTAGTGCTGGTGAAAAGGACTTGCAAGGAATTAATGCTGAATTAAATAAACAAAGGTCTGTGATTGACCTAAAGCAAATTGCATATAGAGAAACATTTGATTCAATCGAAAATATACAAGCAAAAATTGCATTAGAGCAAAAAAATAGGGAAAACATACTGGAGCAATTAAAAAATGCAGAGCTGAGTGTTTCTGAATATGCCCAAAAAGTAAAACTTGTTGAAGAAAGAGTTTTGGATAGATATGGAAAATCAATTGATACTGAAAAAATTGTTGATAAAACTGAAGATGAATTAAAATTAAATATAGATAAGATTCAGCGAAGTCTTGAAAATATTGGACCGATAAATATGGCGGTAAAAAATGAGCATAATGAAGAGTTGGATCGTCTGTCTGTTCTAATTAATCAGCGCGACGATCTTAATGCCGCAGAGAATGATTTAAGAGAAACAATACAAAGAATAGATCGTGTCGCTCGAAAGAGGTTTCAGGAGACATTCGAGCTTATAAAATCAAATTTTGAAGATTTATTTAAACTTTTTTTTGAGGGTGGCAGTGCTACTCTTAATCTTGTTGGAGATCCGGATGCTCTTGAAGCTGATATTGGTATTGTTGCGCAACCACCTGGGAAGAGGAACAACTCCCTGAGACTTTTATCTTCTGGAGAAAAAGCATTGACTGCTATTTCATTACTTTTTGCTATTTACCAAGTCAAGCCAAGTCCTTATTGCATACTTGATGAGGTAGATGCTCCTTTAGATGATGTTAATATTAGAAAGTTCACTAAAGTATTACAAAAGTTTTGCAATGAAACTCAATTCATAATAGTTACCCATAATAAACTAACAATGGAAATAGCTGATTATATGTATGGTGTTACACAAGAGAGGAAAGGATTATCTAAATTAGTATCGGTTAAATTTGATTAATGATCCTTTTCTTTAAATTACATATTATAAAATGGGGCCCTTTAATAAGTGTAATTATTATTGGTATGATTATCGGATGGGTTTTTAAGAGGTTTATACACTCCCTTCTTATCACAGCTGCAAAAAAATCAAAATGGGAAGGTGACGATATTATTTTAAAAGCCCTGGAGCCTCAAATAATTTTTTGGTTCTTTCTAGCATCTTTTTCATTTTCATTAAAATATTTTCCCGTAGCCGACCCGGTCGGCTCTTATTTTTCACAAATTTTAATGATTTTACTTATTCTTTCTGTAACGCATGCTTCTTCAAAATTGATTTTAGGTCTATTTAATTTATGGTCACATAAACAAAACAAAGGATTCCCATCAACTGTTATGTTTACGAATATAATGACCATAGCAATATATGTCACAGGCGTTCTAATTATTCTTGATTTGCTAAAAATTTCCATTGCCCCCATGCTTACTGCACTTGGGGTTGGCGGGCTTGCGGTATCGCTTGCATTGAAAGATACGCTTTCTGATATTTTTGCAGGGTTACATATTTTATTAAGTAAAAAGGTTCAACCAGGTGATTTTATCCACATTGATACTGGAGAAATGGGTTATGTCACAAATATTTCATGGAGAAATACTACTGTATTGGAACGTACTAATAACATCATTCACATCCCAAACACCAGGCTTTCATCGGCCATAATAAAAAATTATGATAGCAATGATCCAAGTTTCTCTGTGAAAATACCATTTGGTGTGGCTTATTCTACGGATTTAGATTTTGCTGAGAGTATTGCTATGGAAGTTGCAAATAATGTCCACAGCAAACTTGAAGAAACAAACAAAGATTATCAGCCATCTGTGAGATTTAAATTATTTGCTGAATCAAGTATAAATATGATGGCTTATTTCCGGTGTAATAAATATGGTGACCAGCATTTAATAATACATGAGTTTATTAAAAACCTTCATGTCCGGTTTGGTGAAGAAAAAATTGAAATACCATTTCCAATGAGGACAGTGATTCAGCGTGATGAGTTAATTAAATGAAATTATGGATTATAATAGGGGCTCTTCTATTGTCTCTGGCCATTATTTTTGGGGCTTTTGGCTCTCATTTTCTAAAAACAAGATTTTCAGAAAATGATATAGAAATTTTTGAAATAGGAGTTAGGTACCACACATATCAAGCTTTAGGTCTTCTCATCCTTGGTGTTATTGGATTTAATATTAACAATGATTTAATTGTTCTTCCTGCAATGATCATTACAACTGGTCTAATAATATTTTCTGGCAGTCTCTATTTATTAGTGCTCCTTAACATTCGATGGTTAGGTGCCGTTACTCCAATAGGAGGTATGTTTTTGATTTTTGGATGGGCTCTGCTGGCTTTTAATTTGATTCGCAGTTAAACGTTTGGCCCAATGTCAATTGGTAATGAAAATCGATGGCTTAAACTGCCAACGGGAGTATCTTTTGTGGTAGCAGCGATGATTGGCACTGGAGTTTTCACAAGTCTCGGTTTCCAGCTAGTTGATATTAAATCCGTTTTTGCTTTGTTGATGTTATGGGTAATTGGAGCGGCAATTTCTTTCTGTGGAGCCCTCACCTATGGAGAATTGGGCGTTGCTATGCCTAATTCGGGAGGAGAGTATAACATATTAACCAAAATCCTGCACCCCTCCGTAGGTTTCTCTGCTGGATTGGTATCCGCAACTGTTGGTTTTACCGCTCCGGCTGTGCTTGCGAGCATGGCACTAGGAAATTATTTTTCTGTAGCTGTACCCCATCTCGATCCTAAATCAATTGCTGTTTTTGTTGTAGTAATGCTGCACTTATTACACATGAACAGTATAAAAATAGGCACCGCGTTTCAAAATTGGACAACAAGTATAAAATTGGCTATTATAATAATTATTATTATGTTTGGATTTTTGATTGATAATACACAAGATATTTCACTAGTTCCAAAGTACAATGATTTTGCTTTGATTTTAAGCCCAAATTTTGCTGTAAGCTTAGTATGGGTATCGTACGCATATACAGGCTGGAATTCGGTTATCTATGTAGCAGGGGAAATAAAAAACCCCAAAAAAAATATTCCACTTTCAATGCTTCTTGGAACTGCTTTGGTAGCTTTTCTTTATGTTTTACTTAATTACATTTTTTTAAGGAGCACTCCAATCCAAAACATGGAAGGTCAAATAGAAATTGGTTATATTTCTGGAGTTTTCATTTTTGGTGAATCAGGTGCTAAAATAATTTCATTTGGAATTTCTATTATTTTATTGTCAACCATAAGTAGTTATGTATTCATTGGCCCTAGAATAATCCAAGCAATGGGGAAAAATAATGCTTTTATCCATTTTTTTGATAAAAGAAATGAAAACGGTATTCCAATAAGGGCGTTTTGCCTACAATTAGTACTTTCTCTTATTTTTATTTTTTCGTCTACTTTTGAGCAAGTGCTAATGTACGTTGGAATCACACTCATAATTACCACCACACTTACAGTAGCATCCTTATTTATACTTAGGCGAAGAGCACCTAAAATTAATACACCTTATCGAGCATGGGGATATCCATTTACGCCATTAATATTCATGTTAACAAACCTATGGATTTTATTTTACACCTTTAAAGAAAAGTTGGTGGAATCTTCAATTGGAGCAGGAATTTTTTTGATTAGTATTTTTATTTATTATTTACCCAAAATAAATTTCAACCAGAAAAACAAACAAATTTAATAAACTATATGAAATTGAAAATAAAACCATTCTCAAAAGTCGTAAAAAAGTACTATTTAAACCATGGTCATTTCCATGATGGAGATGCGGGTCTTGATTTGTTCATTATTAACGACCAAACCATAAATAGTGGAGACAGCGCTAAAATACATCTGCAGATATCGTGTGAAAATTTAGAATCAAAACCTTTTTTTCTAATGGCGAGATCAAGCATATCAAAGACACCCTTAAGGCTATGTAATGCTGTCGGTTTAATCGATGGAGGTTACAGAGGTGAGATAATTGCGGCAGTGGATAATATTAAAACCGAACCTTTCACATTAAAATCGGGACAACGGTTATTTCAAATTGTTGCGATGGATGGTAGCCCAATCCAGTTTGAGGTCGTAGATACTCTATCAGAGACTGAAAGGGGATCAAGTGGATTTGGGAGTACCGGTGTCTAATGGGAACAATGCCATATTGGCATAACAAGCTTAAAAAATATTACATAATGAAATACCTTTTGCAATGGCATGATTTTTGAGGTCTATCAGTTGTGAGACTTTCAAGTGGTACGATAAAGTCATTATTGGTTAAGCATAATCATTGTGTTAAATTCGCCGCCGCTTGTAAGCGATAATAAAACAAATCTTAACTAAAAAGGGAAAAGGAGTTTCAGATATGGGACTAAGCCTCAAGCCTCTGGCAGACCGAGTAGTGGTTGAGCCTGCGCCAGCCGAAGATAAATCTGCTGGGGGAATTATACTACCCGACACAGCCCAGGAAAAACCGCAACAAGGAACGGTTGTAGCGGTAGGACCAGGAAAAGCTAGCGATTCAGGTAGTTTGATTGAAATGACCGTCAAAAATGGCGATAAAGTACTATACGGAAAATATTCTGGTAGTGAAATTGCTCTTGAGGGCACAGATTATATAATAATGCGCGAAAGCGATATTTTAGCAGTACTATAAGGAGTATAAAATGGCAAAAGAAATTGCATATTCCCTCGATGCTCGAGGTTCCTTGAAAGCTGGTGTAGACAGATTGGCAAATGCTGTAAAGGTCACACTAGGTCCAAAGGGAAGAAATGTTGTAATTGAAAAGAAATTTGGTGCACCAACCGTAACGAAAGATGGTGTTACCGTAGCAAAAGAAATTGAATTGGAGGACAAACTTGAGAATGTAGGAGCTCAAATGGTCCGCGAAGTAGCATCCAAAACATCAGACGTTGCTGGTGATGGAACTACAACTGCCACAGTTCTAGCGCAATCAATCGTTAATGAGGGGATTAAAAATGTCACTGCTGGTGCAAATCCAATGTCAATTAAACGAGGTATAGATGTTGCTAGAGATCACGTTGTCAACGCAATCAAGGCTCAATCAAAAGATCTTCCAGATAGTCAACAAATTGCCCAAGTAGCAACAATCTCTGCAAATGATGACACTGAAATTGGAGAGAAAATCGCGGAGGCAATGGAAAAAGTAGGCAAGGATGGAGTTATCACAGTAGAAGAATCAAAAACTGCAGAAACTTTTTTGGAAACAGTTGAAGGAATGCAGTTTGACAGAGGTTATTTATCTCCATACTTCGTAACAAATTCTGAGTCGATGGATGCAGAAATGGATGATCCTTACGTTCTAATTCATGACAAAAAGATAAGTAATATGAAAGATTTGTTGCCGCTTTTAGAGAAAGTAGTCCAAACGGGGAAACCAGTATTAATTATTGCTGAAGATGTAGAAGGTGAGGCACTCGCTACACTGGTAGTCAATAAACTAAGGGGTACCTTTAAGGTTTTAGCTGTGAAGGCCCCCGGATTTGGTGATAGAAGGAAAGCAATGCTTGAAGATATTGCTGTTCTCACAGGTGCCACTGTGATTTCAGAAGACGCAGGCTACAAACTCGAAAATGCAAACCTTGATTACTTAGGAACAGCCAAGCGCGTTGTATCTGATAAGGATAATACCACAATCGTTGATGGCGGAGGTTCAGTAGACGCGATTAAAGCGCGAATAAACGAAATTAAGGTCCAAGTGGAAAAAACTACCTCAGACTATGATCGTGAAAAATTACAAGAGAGGTTAGCAAAACTATCAGGGGGAGTTGCAGTGATTAACGTAGGGGCAGCCACTGAAGTTGAAATGAAAGAAAAAAAAGCTAGGGTTGAAGATGCACTTCACGCTACAAGAGCTGCAGTTGAGGAAGGTATTGTGCCTGGAGGTGGTGTTGCCCTACTGCGTTCAATACCGGCATTGGATAAAGTAAAAGTTGAAGATGAGCAGCAAGTAGGTGTCGATATAATGAGACGTGCTCTTGAGGAACCAATTAGGCAAATTGTAAGTAACGCAGGCCAAGAGTCGTCCATTGTTGTGCAAAACGTAAGAGACAAAAAAGGCGATTACGGCTACGATGCTAGAAATGATCAGTATGTAAAGATGTTTGAAGCTGGAATTATTGACCCGGCAAAAGTCGCAAGAGTAGCTGTTGAAAATGCAGCCTCTATTGCTGGAATGATCTTGACCACTGAAGCCGCAATTACTGAGGTGCCTGAAGAGGAAAAAATGCCTCCTATGCCAGCAGATCCTGGAATGGGTGGAATGGGCGGAATGGGCGGAATGATGTAAATTTTTAAACATCAACTTTGATAATAAAAAAACCCCGAATTTATTCGGGGTTTTTTTATAATTCAGAGTAGTGATGGAAATATTTCTGTCGTAATTTAGGCATCATGTCAAAGTCAAAGCGCTTTTTTATTATAGACGGCTACGCAGTTTTATTTCGTGCCCATTATGCCTTGATTAGGAATCCCCTGATTACTACTTATGGTTTACACACAAGTGCATTATTTGGATTCTCAAACCAAATTCTAAAATTAATTAAAGATGAAAATCCTGATTATTTAGCCTGTGCGTTTGATACGAAAGGAAAAAATTTTCGACACGTGTTATATGAAAAATACAAGGCAAATCGATCAGAAATGCCAGTCGAAATGCAATCCCAGTTACCTCATCTATGGGAAATATTGGAAAGAATGCGAATTCCAGTATTTCAAAAAGATGGTTTTGAGGCTGATGATATAATTGGATCTTTAGCAAGTGATGCAGAAAAACAAGGTTTCTCTACTTATATTGTAAGTGGAGATAAGGATTTTATGCAACTGGTGAATGATAAAACATTTTTGTATTCACCAGGGAATAAAAAAAATCCAGGACCAGTTATTTACACATCAAAAATGGTCGAGAGGAGATGGGGTGTAGGACCTGATAAAATAATTGATCTTTTAGGTTTAATGGGAGATAGTTCTGATAATGTACCTGGAGTCTCTGGAGTTGGTGAGAAAACAGCATCTAAGCTATTATGCAAATATGGCACTCTTGAAAATATTTATAAAAACATTGAAAGTATTACCAATAAAAGAGTTTACAATGGCTTAAAAAACGGCATTGAAGATGCAAAATTGAGTAAAAAACTTGTTACAATTGTCACTTCATTAGATCTATCATATGATGTAAAAGATCTAAAAACAAAGTCTATTGATTATAAAAAATGTTCAGAAAAATTTTCTGAATTAGAATTTCACGCTCTTATTAAGAAACTGCCATCAAATAACCGACAAGAGAAAAATAAGAATAAAATTGATACTGATAAGAATTATAAAATCATTTTAAACAGAAAAGAACTTAATGATTTGATAATAAAATTAGAAAAATCCGACATAATATCTTTTGAAATATATTCTTTTTCAAGTTCACCTATCTGCTCTGAAATCATAGGGATAAGTTTTTCAACAAAACCAAATTCAGGTTTTTACGTACCATTTTCATATTACGAAAAAAAAGAAAATAATTTTGATGAAAAAAGTGACCTGGATTATGTAATGAAAAAAATTGAATTTTTATTCCTAGATATTAATAAAAAGAAAATTGGGCATAATATTAAGTTTAATTCTTTAATTTTAAAGAAATATGATATCAATGTTCAGGGTCCTCATTTTGATATTTCAATTGCTGCACATCTACTTAACCCCGATTCACGATCTATTGATCTGAGATCATTGAGTTTAGATTATTTAAACTATGATAAAACCAGTTATGAGGGTTTAATCGGTAAAGGTCGTGAAAGAAAAACTATTGATCAAATCCCTTTGGAGAAATTTGCATTTTATGCTGCCGAAGTTTCCGATATTACATTGCAACTTAATTATATTCTTCAATTAAAATTAGAGAAATCACAATTATATAATTATTTTTTAAAAATTGAAATGCCCTTGGTCAGGGTCTTGATTGAAATGGAGTATTTTGGAACATTTGTAGATTCTAAATTGCTGAAAAAAATGTCTGCCCAGATAAATAAAAATCTTGCAAAATTAAGAAATTCCATTTTTGAAGTTTCAGAAATGGAATTCAACATAAATTCCACTCAGCAATTATCCAACGTATTATTTGATGTTTTGGAGTTACCCCAGCTAAAAAAACGAAGCACTGCAGAAGGCATCCTCAAAAAGCTTCAAAAATATCACGAACTTCCAAAAATGATTTTAGAATATAGGAAATATAATAAATTAAAGAATACATATGTAGATTCGCTTCCTGATTTAATAAATAACCGCACTGGTAGAATACATACTACCTTTAACCAAACCATTGCTGCTACAGGACGTCTTTCAAGTACAAAACCTAATTTTCAAAATATTCCAGCTAGGACTGGTGAAGGGCGTGAAATAAGAAAATCATTTCGCGCAAAAGATAATTCTTGGAAAATACTATCTGCAGATTATTCACAGATAGAGTTAAGAATAATGGCTCATTTAAGTCAAGATAAATCCTTGACTAACGCCTTTATGAATAAGGAGGATGTGCATTCACAGACAGCTAGCAATGTTTTCAATGTTGATATTACTGATGTTACACCAGATATGAGACGAACGTCAAAGATCGTAAATTTTGGTATAATGTACGGTGCGGGACCATTTAGAATGAGTCAAGAACTGGGGATACCAATTAAAGAAGCTAGTGAAATTGTTAGAACGTATTTTTTAAAATACCCCGGTATCCAAAACTACGTAAATATTACAATAGAAAAAGCTAGAAAACATAAGTTCGTAGAGACAATACTAGGAAGGAAAAGACCAGTCTGGAACATTCGCTCAAACAACAACCTTCATCGAAAAGCAGCAGAAAGAATGGCCATTAATATGCCAATTCAGGGCTCTGCCGCTGAAATGATTAAGCTCGCAATGATCTCTATTACAGAAAATATCAAACAAATGGGAATGGAGTCCAAATTAGTGCTTCAAATACATGACGAATTATTGTTTGAATTTCCTGTGCATGAGCAGGATACACTTTTAAAATTAGTTATTGATAAAATGGAAAACGCGATGAAATTATCTGTCCCGATAATTGTAGATCATGGTATTGGTAGTAACTGGCATGATGCGCATTAGGTAGAATTATGGAAGCAAGCATAACCTTAAAAAAAGTTGGAAAACTCGTAGGTGCAAAAACAATACTTGCTGGGTTAACCTTTGGCATAGAACGAGGTAGCTTGGTAGCTATAGTTGGGGTCAATGATTCAGGGAAATCCTCGCTACTTAAATTACTTTCTGGATTTGAGAATCCGGATTACGGACAAGTTTATATTCATGGTCTAGATATGAATAAAAGAAGGATTGATACTAGACATTTAGTTGGTTATGTACCTGATGCTACTGATCTAGATCCATGGTTAACCTTAAGACAAAATATATTGTTTACAGCAAACTTATTTAATATTTCATCAAAAAATGCACAAGATAGAATTAAATATTATTCTGATATGCTCAAAATAGATTCATATTTAGATGAACTAGCAAAAGATATTTCACACGGAATTCAAAAAAAAACAATGTTAATTAGAGAGCTCGTTCATGATCCTGAAGTTCTAATTATTGATGAACCAACTGGGTATATGGATGCGGAGTCAAATAGGATTACCTGGGATTTACTTAAAAAACTTAAAGGAAAAAAATCAATTATTTATGTAAGTAATTCATTATCTGAAATTGAAGATGCTCATGATCGAATTCTTGTTTTTAAAGAAGGTATAATAGTGATGGATGGACATATAGATACACTCTTAAAAAGCACTTTAGACTACCACCAATTCCAAGTGGAGTTTTATTTATTATCTGATGAACTATACAAAAATTTATGCAACGTTCCGACAGTAATCTCACCCAATCGCCTTAATAATACATTCCACTTTTATGGTAGAACTAGAAAAGTCTTTTTTGACGTTGTCAATGCTGTCTCAGATGCAAAAATGATTGATCTTGAGGTGAAAAAACTTGGTCTTCGTGATCTGCTTGATTCTGAGTTTGCGGGAGGGGGTTTGGAATGATAGATGCTCTTTTGAAGAGGCGAATGTGGCTGTGGAAGAACAGATGGTTCTCAGGCCTTGGAACGATTCTTATTTTTCCAGTAACATTAATGCTATTGATTACATTTTCTTTTAAGAATATTTTTGTAAATAGTCTCAGCAATATGCCTTTTGATACTTGGATTTTAACTGGTCTTTTATACATAGTTTCATCTATTAGTATGTTTCCTGTTTTGTATAGAGAGTTTTTTAATCTAAGAATTCATAAAAAAATGTTAGTTCATGTAAGTTTGGCTCCATATTCCAAAAAAAAAATTATATTTGGTTACCTTACAGTTGCTACAATTGAGTCTGTAGTGATTGGAATAGTCTCATTCTTAATTTTTTGTTTGTTTATTCCTATAAAACTAACGGTTATTGAAATATTAATTTCGATTTTTCTTTTGATTATATACCTTTACACACTTGGTAATTTTATTATAACTGTTTGTTTATTAAGTGAAAGTATTACCACATTTTTTTTCATAACGATTGTTATTTTAATGATAATCCTTTTTGGAAATGGGTTTATTATAGAATTTCCCTTCTTTCCTTTGGTAATGGAAAAAATCCTTAAAACTCAACCGCTATCCCTGCAATTTCAAACGCTCCAATTGTTTATTAATGGAGGTTATTTTGAGTGGATAAATATTATAATTTGCGTTTTAATTTTAGGTTTTTGGACTTTATCAAATAGTTATTTATTTCAAAGAAAATTAAGACAATGATAGCTTATTTATCTGGAGGAATGGAATATGCTCCTGAAAGCGGGTCTGCATGGCGAAATGAAATTTCAGATTGGCTTAGCGTTAATCTTGATCACAGTGTGATTAATCCAGTAATAGAATCAAAATCTCTTGCCAAGGAGAAGAATATTCTAAACTACAGAGATTTACAAAATTCAGATCCAAGACGTTATAAAGAATTTGTCAGATTATGTGTTGATAATGATCTAAAACTAATTTTTGATGATGCTGACTATGTTATCACATTATGGGACGATAGTGTGCTAAATGGTGGAGGTACGCATGGTGAAGTTACAATGGCATACTATTTTAAAAAGCCAGTTTATTTAATTGATAATTTATCTTCTTCCAAAATAAGTGGATGGATTTCTTCATGTTCAACCCAAATATTCAATTCCATTGACCAATTGAAAACATTTTTAAAGCAAGAATATAAATTGTGAACATAATAGGACCAAAAGCTTATATCCATGTTGGCAGATTAAAAAAAAATCTCAAACGAATACAAACAAGAATTGGAAATAAACTACTTTTATGTGTGGTTAAATCTAATGGTTATGGGCACAATGCAAAGATTATCGCAAGAGAATTATCTAGGCAAGATAAGCAAATTGGTTTCGCTGTGTTTGCATTTGAGGAAGCAATGGAGCTACGGAAAGAAAAAATAAAAAATAAAATTTTAATTTTTTCAAGGATACATTATTCTTGGATTGAAAAAGCCTTTCATTCTGATTTAGATGTAACTGCCTCAACGATTGATGATCTAAAATTACTAATTAAAATGCATAAATGTGGAATATGTCCCTCATTTCATTTGAATTTTAATACTGGAATGAACAGATTAGGCTTCGATTATAATCAGTGTGAATTAGTTTTTTCGTTATTAAGGGAAAACCCTGAAGTTCCCTTAAAAGGTATATACTCACATTTTGCAACAGCTGATGAAAAAGATCTTAAATATGCATACTCCCAGCTTAATACTTTTAAAAAGATAATCGCTATAGCAAAGGATAATTATATCAATTTTAAATATATACATTGTTCGAACAGCGGTTCTATTTTAAATATGGACAATTCAATATTTAATATGATCAGAGTTGGAATGATTCTTTATGGGGTGAGTCCATCTGAGGAGAGTTTTATGGATGAAAAATTAAGCCCAGTAATGAGTTTCTGTGGTCCAATTGTGAATATGCGCAGGGTGAAAAAAGGGACCAAAATAAGCTACGGAGGAGAGTATTCTACTACGAAAGAGACTAATATAGGTGTAGTTCAAGTGGGTTTCGCAGATGGATTTCCCAGACCTTGGTTTAGAAATGGATATGTAAGCTATAAGGGTAAAAAATATAAGATAGCTGGTAGAGCTTGCATGGATCAATTTATGGTTGATTTTAAAGAAACCAATCCGAAAGAGGGTGATTCAGTTCTGATATTTGGAAGAATCGGTCCAGACCATATTCCTATTGAACAAATTGCAAAAGAAATAAATACTACTACATATGCTCTCCTTACTTCTATACACGGAAGAACAAAATACCATGTAAAATAATTATATTAATTAATGGAATATTAGAGGAATAAAAAGTCCATAACTTTATAGAAAATTAGAACCACCTATGCACTCTTGTATTTCTAAATTTGTAAAAATACGTAATTTATCAAGAATTGTTATTTTCTCTTTACAAAAAGTGACTAGATATGATTCGAAAAAATTATTATCAATTTTTATGTCCATTTCATTAGTATTGGGAAATAAAAATACTTTACCCAATAAATTTGTTTATTTAGATGATTTTATACCAAATATTGTTATCGAGCTGAGATACAATTCGAGTTTTAATTTTATTGGGAAAAATATAGACGGCTACAAAAATAATAGATGTATTTTAACTGTAGATATGGCTGAGGCATTAAAAGAAGTCCAGAATGAATTGCAGGTTATGGGACTTGGATTAAAAGTTTATGATGCCTACAGGCCTCAAATGGCAGTTGATCATTTCCTAAGGTGGGCAAATGATGAATCTGACACCTTAACCAAAAAGGAATTTTATCCTACCTTCACCAAAAAAGAATTATTAGAGAATCTTTACATTGCAACTAAGTCTAGTCATAGTAGAGGGAGCGCTATAGATTTGACAATAGTTCCTTTCCCTTTATCTGAACAGGAACCTTTTAAAATAAAAGACCAATGGGATTGTTCAAAAGGAAATTATATTCCTCAACGAGATAACAGTTTAGATATGGGATCTAGTTATGATTGCTTTCATGAAATTTCACACACAGGTAGTACGATTATCACACCTCAGCAACGTGCGAATAGGCTTTTATTAAAGTCCCTGATGGAGAAACAGGGATTTAGAAATTATTATAAAGAGTGGTGGCACTATAATTTTATTAATGAAACTTTTCCAGAAACTTATTTCAACTTTCCAGTAGATTGATCTAGTGAACGCGAAGTAAGCAAAACCCAATTTATGAGAGTCTTCGGTGACGAGCGAGATTAGTTATTATTTTTTTCAGGTTTTCTTACCCATGACCGTCTATTTTCAAATGATTTTACCTTGAGGTCAGCCCAATCACTTATAATATCTTTTAGTTGCTCAGATTGTTTCGGATGGTCAGATAAATTTGATTCAATTACCTCAAAAAGTTTCTTTTTTCTCTCTTGTACCTGACCATAAGTGACTAAATCTTCATTTGAGGAGGCTGTTTTTTTTATTTTAAATTGATCTCTAATATAATCTGCCTCACTCATTTCTTTTTTACCATGTGTGGAAAAAGCATAAATAAGAATTGCTACTACAATAATTAAAATAAGTATTTGCGGACTCATTTTTGGTTCTCCTTAATCATTAGAAACCAATTCCAGCAGGATCAATGCCAAGTACCCCGACCCAATAGACTATTACCATTATGGCTAAAACTACTAAAGCCGCTGGCCATCCAACAGATGCCATCCTGATAAAATCTTTTGATTCTAATTGTCCACTTGCATAAACAATTGAGCTTGCAGGGGTTCCAATTACTAACCAATAGGCCATAGAAGTTGCAATAGCTAGTGAAACACCAACTAATATAGGATTAGTACCAGAGCTTTGAGCCATATCGAGCACTACTGGCCCTATCACTGCAACTGTTGCACCTGCGCTCATTAAGTTTGTAAGCACAGCACCAATAACGGCCATTAGTATTACTAGTCCGACACCTTCGTTTAAGCCAAGTGGTTCAACTAAAGACATTATTTGGTCTGCAAACCAGCTTGAAGCTCCAGTTGATTTAAAAACACTGCCAAGACTAATACAACCTGCGTACAAAACAATAACACCCCAGCTTACTTTTTCTTCATAGTCTTTCCAAGAGGTAAGTCCTAAAACCATATATACTACAGCCCCAGAAACGGCTATACCGCCAAGACCTAGCGAAAATCCTAAAATATTTGAAACAATTGATTTATCTGTTATCCAGAGAATAACAACGCAGAGCATGACAAAAGCTACGGTATATTGCTGCCTTGTCATCGCCCCATGCTTAGCTAAATCTTTCTTAAGGAGATCTACTGCCTCACTAAGGTCATCGACCTCAGGTTTAAAAAGCACAGGTAATAAAAAAGCCATAACAATGGCCATTGCAAATGTATAGAAAACACCCATTGACAGCCAATTTACAAAAGACACCTCTACGCCAATATTTGCCAAGAATCCGATCATTAAAGCATTTCGTGCACCACCAGTAGGGCTCATAGGCCCTCCTATCATGCAACCAACTGCGATTGTTACCATCAAGAGGGTGCCTAGTTTTGGAGCGGGAGTTGATTTGTTTGTAAGAGTATAAAGGGCTAAAGCAATCGGTACGTACATCGCAGCTACAGCATGTTCTCCGACAAATGCTGTTGGGATTGCAGTGCCTAACAGAATTCCGATCACAATGTTACGAGTCTTAGTACCTGCAAGATTTATTACTAGCATTCCAACTCGTTTATCTAAGCCATATTTAACTAATGTTGCACCGAGCGCAAGAGAACCAGCTATAAACCAAACTGCATCATGAGCGTAACTGAGTGCAACCATTTTTGGTGCAGTGATACCAAAAAACAATTGTACTAATCCAATCAGAAGAGCAACAGCAGGCATTGGTATGGCTTCTGTTGCAAAAAACACCACACAAGTTGACAGAAGGGCTATTATTAATTTGATGTTAAGTGCTTTATGCTGTACGTCGGTTGAGGGATTATCGCCAAAAATCTCTTTTGCCTTGTCTATCATTGATTCAGGCGTTGGCATTAATGCAATCAGTATAAAAACAGCAAGTCCAACGCCTAAAAATTTAAAGTCAGTGGTTTTAGCAAAACCACCGCTGTTACTATTATTTGTATCTCCCATGCAGACCCCAAATGTGGTAAAAAATGGAATTGTAAAACAAGTAAAATTATTTGTTTATATAAATTTATTAGTTTCTTATTTAGTTTTGCATTTGTTGCGGTTAACTTTTAAATATAAAATGAACTGGATCTATCAACTCATAGGGCCCTGTCTATTACTCAGCCTAATTAGTGCAAATGGTCTAAAAAAACAGGAATATAAATATTCTAGAGTAATGAAAATTCCTGATTTGTCCTTTTTCCCAAATGTATATACTGGTTTAGATGTTTTGGAGCAAATGGACTACACCCCAATAATTTCAAAAAAAATAGGAATTTTAACGAACCATACCTCTGTTAACAGGAATGGTGAGCACATACTGGATATGTTAAAAAATCAGAAAAAGATCAAAGTCCATGTTTTATTTGAGCCTGAATATGGAATTTGGGGTATAGAGGATGTTAGATCAAAGCTTATTGGAAGAGATAGAATAGATCCATTGCACGGAGCCAAAATTATTAACATCTTTGATGGAATGGTATACCCTCCCAAGTGGGCCATGTCTGAGCTAGATTTGATAATAATTGACCTCCAAGATACTGGCGTTAGATATACTACCTACATTGCATCTGTAACAAAATTATTCGAGGCTGCTAGTGATTGGAGCATACCAGTAATAGTACTTGATCGTCCAAATCCAATACGAGGAGATTTATTGGATGGACCAATACCAAGAACTGAATTTCAAAGTATGGAGGGATATCATCTCCTCCCAATTCGACATGGATTAACTTTGGGAGAAGCATGCATTTTGATAAATGAAATGGGATGGGTTAATGATTCAAAATTCGTTGATTTAACTATTATTCCAATCGCAAATTGGAAGAGGGACATATGGTTTGATGAAACAAATTTACCTTGGATGAACCCTGCACCCTCCATTAAAAATTTAGAAACTTTGTTAGCCTACACTGGGATGGATTTATTTCGTGGAACAAATTTAAACATAGGATTTGGCACTGATTTTCCTTACTTGTTTGTTGGGGCGCCATGGTTAGTTACAAACTTTTTTTTGGATAAATTAATTGATCAAAATCTTCCTGGTGTCACATTCGAAGAACTAACCATCAGGCCAAGAGGATCTATTTATTACAATCGGGTACCTAAGTATGATGGTAAACCATGCAGTGGCGTTAAGATATCAATAACAGATAAAGATGAATTTGATCCCATCAGGACAGCGACGACAATAATGGCATTAATCCACCATTTGCATCCAAGAGAGTTTTTTTGGGTTGGGGACAATTACATTGATAAATTGTTCGGAACTAGTTTATTGAAAACAACCATTGCACAAAAAAAATCTCCTGATACATTACCCCCTCAATGGTCACATGATATTTATTTATTTAATCAATTTCGTAAGCCCTATTTGATTTACCCTTGAAAATATTTTTATTATACATTTTTTTCTCGTTTAATTTTATTATGAGTCAGATATTCCCTACTACACCTAAAAACGTGTTCAGAGTTTCTTTTACAAGAGAGATAGAACAGAGTAGATGGCAAATGTCGGAGCAAGGGTTTGAACTATCTCATATTGGTAAAATGTTTTTTAATCACGAAGTCCAAAATAAGTCAGGTTATTTTTCATATAATAGAGATCTATATCATTTAGGTAATACCCCAATTGATACAATCGAAACAATCGAATCTTGGCTAAATAGGTTTAATGAAGAAACATCTTCAAACTTGCCATTATTTGAATCTGGTTATTTAGATACTGATAACTCAATTTTTGTAGGTGGACAATTTCTTGAACAAAAAAAAAGAAAGATTCGCGGAAGAAAATTAAATATTGCCTATGGAATGTCTGATAATATTACAATTTCTTTAGATGTTCCCATATTGGATAGATATACTCTAAATCAATCCTTTTCGGGCACCGGTAACAGAATTGAGGGTATAAATGAAATAGTGACATATCTGCAGAATGCTAAAATAAATCTAGAGAAATTCATAAACTCAGATAAATATTTTTTTATGAGAAAAGGTCTAAGAGACACAGTTCAAATGATTTACGATAATTATTTTTCTTCTAGCGGGGAAAACTCAGTCCTATGGGCCATAGAAATGCCTGATGATCCATTAAATCAAGGTTTCACTGACACAAGATTTTTTGATAATACATCTCTAAGAGATACAGTAAATCTTAATGATCTAATCGATTATTATTATCCCTCAAAAAAAACAGCGAGTGGGCTAGGTGATATAAAAATGAGTTTTACAATACTTTTGCGGGGTTCGCCATCGTGGTCAGAGGCAGATCAAAGAGGCGCAATTTATGGTAGATTAGAAATACTTTTACCATATGGATATACAATTGGATCATATTTAAGCGAAGGTAAAAAACAATTTAAGAAGTCTAACCTTGGAAAAGGAATAACAAGATGGTCCCCCGGAATTTTTGGTGAATATCTTTTTAATGGTAAAATGAGACCAAGAATCTTTGGTAATTTAAATTTTACAGCAAGTACTCCTGAATTTTTATACACTCCGGTCAATCTTTTCTCCGCAAGCCACACTCACCCGGATTCTATTGTTGCAATCATCGGTGAAGATTTCAAGTTTAAGGAGGGTAATTTTATAAGATATAATATTGGATTTGATTTTGAACCTAAACCTGATAGGATAAGAGTTAGAATTAAAACTAATTACGTAGTTAAATCTAGGGACAGTTATCTATCAAATGATAAAAACTGGGATCGATGGATGCAATCTCACGAGGGTTATGATAGCAAATTTAGTGCGAGGTCTATTTTTTTGGAGGGGTTTGTTCTTAACTCAATATCAAAAAATAGGGTTGGCCCATTCTCTTTCAATATGTACACTGGACTAAAAAAATCTATATTTTCAAGAAATACTTTTGATTCATGGAAGTTTTATTGGGGCGTAAATTTTTATTTACAAAGTTGGTAAAAAGTAGATTGTCAGTAGATGAATAGATTAAAAATAATAAGCTGGTGCTTTTATGATTTTGGGAATTCTGCATTTACAACACTTGTAGTAACTTTTATTTATTCTACCTATTTTACAAAATCGATAGCTGAAAATGAAATCGATGGAACCTTTTTATGGTCAAATGGGATAGCTATCTCAGCGATTATAGTAGCTTTATTTTCCCCTTTACTTGGTGCAATCGCAGATAAGGCAGGCTACCGAAAACAGCTTCTAGTTATTACAACTTTGTCATCGATCCTTGCAACAACCTTATTATTTTTTCCACACGAGGGACAGGTGTTATTTTCGCTAGCTCTTTTTGTTATTGCAAACGTTAATTTTGAGTTGGGCAGTGTATTTTACAATTCATATTTACCAGAAATTGCAAATAAGGAAAAAATAGGAAGAATATCAGGGTATGGATGGGGCCTAGGTTACTGTGGTGGATTAATTTGCATGCTCATTGCGATGTTAGTTTTCATCAGCCCAAATGATCCATGGTTTGGATTTTCAAAAGACACAGGCTCTAATATACGTGCTACAAATTTATTGGTGGGAATTTGGTTCCTACTATTCTCCCTACCCGCGATATTTTTTTTGGATGATAATAGAGTGTTCGAAAGAAAAAATTTTTTTTCACTTTTATCCACTTCAATCGAAGAGTTAAAGACCACTTTTAATGAAATTCGAAATTATAAAAATACAGTAAGGTTTTTAATTGCTCGGCTTATATATAACGATGGTCTAATCACAATTTTTGCGTTTGGAGCGGTTTATGCGGCTGGCACCTTTGATTTCACCTTTAATGAAATAATGATATTTGGTATTATACTAAATGTTGCTGCAGGATTGGGTGCACTAACAATGGGCCATTTAGATGATATTCTAGGAGGGAAGCGTACTATACAGATATCCCTTATAGGATTAATGTTTGCTACAACGCTTGCAGTATTTACTGAATCAAAATCATTATTTTGGTTGTCAGGTATAATAATAGGTCTTTTCGCAGGTCCTAATCAGTCTGCTAGTCGTTCATTCATGGGAAGACTGACCCCAAAAGGTAAAATAAATGAATTTTACGGTTTTTTTGCATTTTCAGGAAAATTTACATCATTTTTAGGTCCTTTAATTCTTGGGTTACTTACAAAATATTTCTCATCTCAAAGGATGGGAGTATCTGTTGTATTTTTCTTTTTCTTCATAGGATTGATTTTAATGAGTCGAGTAAAAGAGCCAAAAAGATTGGTTGATTCAAAACACAATTAAAAATATCATTGCTAAATTAAATTTTATAGAATTAAGTTTGTATATGATTCAGCCCCGTTGATGTGGCGTGCTCTTCAGAGAAAATTGTTTTTCTCGAGGGTTTTTCAACGGGGTTTTTTTAATCAGGATCTGCTTTTCAACCATTTAAATAGTTTAAATAATTTTATGAGTGAAATAACTAGGTATTCTCAATTAGTAATGCCTCAAGATGCAAACACCTTCGGTACGTTATTTGGAGGGAAAATGGTATCTTGGATGGATATAGCTGCATCAAAGGCAGTGCACAGATTTTTATACGATACAGAAATAGACGCTGCTCTTACAAGAGCAATAGATACAATTGAATTCAAGGAAACCGTTTTGGTTGGTGATTGGGTTAGTTTTGAGGCAATGATTACAAAAACTGGTAGCTCATCAATTTTTATAAAAATTGATGCTTACAAAGAATCTAGGAAATCAGCTAAGACTCTCGCCTGTACTGCAACTTTCACTTTTGTATCAGTAAAAAAACTCAAAGACGGGTCTTATGTGAAGATAAATCATAATAAACAGCCCTAAAAATAAAATTGTGAAAAAGAAAACATCATTTAGTAGTACTCAGATTAATGATTATGATTTAAAATCATTTAGCGATTATCAAGAAGTCTATAATTATTCATTAAAGTATCCTGCAGATTTTTGGTCAGCTGTAGCAGAGAGGATTAACTGGTATCAAAAATGGAGTTCAGTGAGCAAGTTCGATTTTGTGAAAGGTGAAATAAAATGGTACGCTGGTGCAAAATTGAATGCCTCATACAACTGTATTGATCGACATCTTGAAAATGGGCATGGCGATAAAATAGCAATAATATGGGAGGGTAATGATCCAAGTGTTTCTAAAGTTTATTCATATAAAAAATTGCATGAGGAGGTTTGCAAGTTTTCTAATGTTTTAAAAAAACAAAATATCAAAAAAGGTGATAGAGTATGTATTTACATGCAAATGATCCCAGAACTTGCTATTGCCATGTTGGCATGTGCAAGAATTGGAGCTATACACTCTATAGTTTTTGGAGCATTCTCAAGTGAGTCACTCCAAGATAGGATTAATGATGCACAATGTAAAATTTTGATTACCCAAGACACTGGTCTTAGAGGGAAAAAAAACAACATCCCTATGAAATCTAATGCGGATATTGCAGTTTCAAAGACGCCCTCAATAGAAAAAGTTATAGTTGTTAAAAGAACAGGGAATAAAGTGAATATGCATCCAGATAGAGATGCTTGGTGGCACGAATTAGTATTAGATGCTGAAGTTGTTTGTGAACCAGAGATTATGGATTCAGAGGATCCTCTTTTCATTTTATATACCTCTGGGTCAACTGGTAAACCGAAAGGAGTTTTACACACTACAGGAGGATATTTAACTTACGTTTCATACACCCACGAGCTAGTTTTTAATTATCAACCTGGTGATATATACTGGTGCACAGCTGATCTTGGTTGGATAACAGGTCATTCCTATATAGTCTACGGACCTCTTGCAAATATGGCTACAACTGTAATGTACGAGGGTGTACCAAACTTTCCTGATTTTGGACGATTTTGGAAAATTATAGATAAGCACAATGTAAATCAATTTTACACAGCACCTACTGCTTTACGTGCTCTAATGAAAGAGGGAGATATTTTGGTTAAATCAAGCGATTTATCATCGTTAAAAATTCTTGGAACAGTTGGGGAGCCAATCAAAGAGCCTGAGTGGAATTGGTACAATAAAATAGTTGGAAAAGAGAACTGCCCCATAGTGGACACTTGGTGGCAGACAGAAACGGGAGGTATCTTACTTTCTCCAATTCCTAACATCACAAAAACAAAACCAGGCTCAGCCACTTTTCCATGTTTTGGTATTGAGCCTGCCATTCTTTCTGAAAAGGGAAAAGAAATTAAAGGGAATGGAGTTTCAGGACTTTTAGCAATTAAATCTTCCTGGCCAGGACAAATGCGAACTATCTACGGTGATCAAAAACGATTTATTGATGTATATTTTTCAAAATTCCCAGGATATTATTTTACTGGAGATGGAGCTAAGAGGGATGAAAAAGGATATTATTGGATAACTGGGAGAGTAGATGATGTTTTAAATGTTTCTGGTCACAGAATAGGAACTGCTGAAGTTGAAGGAGCTATAGGAAAAACAGAAGGAATAGCTGAAGCAGCAGTTGTAGGCTATTTTCATGAAATTAAAGGTCAGGGAATCTTTGCATTTGTTACATTAATGACAGGTATTGTTCCATCCCAAAAAATCCATGACGATATCCTTGCCTCAGTTACTAAAGAAATAGGCCCACATTCAAAGCCAGACCAGATACAGTTCACTCCTGCTCTTCCAAAAACTCGCTCTGGAAAGATTATGAGAAGAATATTAAGAAAAATTGCAGAAGATGACATAGAAAACCTCGGAGATATTTCTACTCTTGCAGATCCTAGTGTGGTAAAGCAGCTTATTTTTGAGAAGCAGGCAAATTAATTTTTTTTTTTAAATTCCGTTAAATAACATAAAAAATAAAAAGGTAAAAATGTCATATATCAAATCTATCAATGTGATAAAAAAATGGGATAAGATTAAATCTTTAGATCTAATTATTATCGGGAAATTTGAAAATCAAAATTTTTCTAGTGAACTTAAGATAATAGGAAAAGTAGGTCAAAATACTTTACGAATTGCAGAGGATCTTGGTGATGTGAAAGGGAAAATAGGTGAGACAAGCTTATTTTATTCAAATGGTGCTAGATTTTTAATAATTGGACTTGGAAAAAAAGATGAACTAAACTCTCAAATTGCACGAAATGCAGCTGGAAAAATTATACGTATTGCTTTAAAGAAAAAGTTAGGAAGTATAGCAATGGAATGTTTCTCTAATTCTAATGAAATTTGTCAGGCGATAGGAGAGGGCTTAGTTTTAGGAAGCTACCAGTTCCATGAACACAAGACGGACAGAAAAGAAAAGTTTGACATAGATCAAGTTATTATGGTTGGAGGCGATCAAGATAGTTTAAATAAAGGGGTGACCATAGGAAAAGCAGTGTGTTTTGGAAGAGATTTATCTAATCATCCTGGTAATATTACCACACCAACAAGGCTTGCAGAAGCAGCAAAAGAAATTTCTGATGATAATAATGTTGGTTGCGTAGTTTTTAACAGAGAAGAAATTATTGCAAAAGGTATGGGAGGACTAGCAGGCGTTGCTCAAGGAACGGATGAACCACCCAAGTTTATTATTTTAGAATATTTTGGAGCTGATAAATCAATTAAACCTAAAATATTGGTAGGCAAAGGTTTGACTTTTGATGCCGGGGGAATTTCGATTAAGCCTGCGTCAAAGATGGATGAGATGAAGTTTGACATGTGTGGTGGAGCACTCGTACTCAGTGTAATGAAAGCAATTACTGAATTAAAACCAAAAATAAATGTTGTTGGTATTGTGCCCTCCACAGAGAATCTTGTTGGTGCTAAGGCATATAAACCTGGAGATATTTTAACTGCTTACAATGGCAAAACTATTGAAGTTTTAAATACTGATGCTGAAGGTAGAATAATACTTGCCGATGGTCTATCATATGCATGTAAGCATTATAATCCAGAATTTATTTTAGATTTTGCAACTCTCACTGGTGCTGTTTTAGTTGCTCTAGGACATATCGCGACTGGGGTTCTTGGTACGGATAAAAAACTTATGAAGCGTGTAAAAAAATCATCAAAAAGGACCGGTGAAAAGATCTGGGAGCTACCTTTGTGGGTGGAATACCAGAAGCAAGTTAAATCAAAAATTGCTGATGTGAAAAACACCGGTGCGCCGAGGCAAGCAGGCACTATAGCAGGAGCAGCCTTCCTCAATGAATTTGTCGACAATGGTATACCCTGGGTTCACTTTGATATTGCAGGTACGGCATGGGGCCAAAAACCAGATAGTATAAACCCTCCTGGAAGTGCAACTGGCTGGGGAGTTAGACTGATTTTAGACCTTTTGAAAGTTTGAAAAGATCAAATTATGTCTTTATCTTTTTTATTTTTTGCATTTTATTATCGTAATGTGATACTAAATTTTTCCAGTTGAAATGTTTTACTGTATTTTGAAAACATCTTAATCGTATCTGTTTATAATTACTCAGCGCCCAGTTAATTTTCTCCTGCAATTCCTTTTCACTATTGTAGAGGTGATTCTGATGTAATTTTACAGGCAGGAGCTCTGGATATGCGAGCTGATTTGGTAAAATAACCCAAGTGCCACAATAAATAGCTTCTATAATACTTACACCAAAGAAATCCTGATCATATGTGACAGGTAATATGTCTGCCTTCCAGAGCCAATTTGCATAATCTTCAAAAGAATGTGCAAATCCAAATTGGACAATATTTTCTTTGAACACTTTTTTTGCTTTTTCAAAGACAGTAGGACATTTGCTAAAGTTTTCCCCTAAGATTGCTAGCTCAAACTCTTGACCATTATTTTTTATTTTCTCTAAAGTGGAGAAAAACAATTCAGGGTTTTTGTCATACTCCCACCTATGATTCCATAGGATTAGAGGCTTTTCTGAATTTTTTACTTCATAAGAATCAAACTTACTCAAATCCAATCCTAAATATAATACCTCTGACTTTGATTTTATGTTATCAATTGAGGAAAGTTCATTGTGATCAGGAAAATTTTTTAAAAATGGTGTTAAAGAATTTAGAAAAGTGTTTTTGTGGAAATTTGAGTTAAAAAACACACGATCAGCGGCCAAGGCAGAGGCATAGTTAATAAAACCATAGTGATTGTCTCTTTTCTTTTGTTTATCCCGGTCATTAGGAGACCATGGATAATTGATTTGATTCTCATGAAAATATAATGCGATAGGAATATCAACTATTTCTTTTTTGGCTAGTCCAATGAATGTTGTTAAATCTAACATATCTGTTACAATGATAAGTTCAGGATTCCACTCTAAAAGTTTGTACTCTCTAGCTAATGTCACTGCTCCACCATGCATTCTCCATTTCCAAAAACGCCCTGGCATGGAAAGAATTTTAATTTGATGCGAACTGTTGTTTTTATATCCCTCTGCCCACTGTTTGTGAGATCCTGTAAAATAGGTTTCAATCAATAGAATTTTCAAAAAAAATCTCCGTTACGTTACTTAAATAAATAGATTTCGGTGCCCGAGACTGGATTCGAACCAGCACGTTCTATTGAACACTAGACTCTGAATCTAGCGCGTCTACCAATTCCGCCACACGGGCATTTTAAATGTTAATCTATATTTTACTAAAACTGGATTGTAAATTTTATTGAATTAAAGTCCCAGGTCGCAAGGATTAATCTTGGATGAGATGGATTCATTCTAGTATTTTCCAAAGGCTCTATTAACATGGGAAAGTCATCTCTTGCATCAAACCGAAAAGCATACCATGAGTTTCATATTCTTGAAAAGTATGAGGCAGGAATAGAATTAATGGGTAGTGAAGTAAAAAGTATAAGAGAAGGAAAGGCTAGCCTAAGAGAATCTTATATTTCTGTTCGAAGAGGCGAAATGTGGCTTAAAGGTGCTCATGTTTCTTCATACAGCCATACTGGTTATAAGGGTCACAAACCTGTTCGTGATAGAAAACTATTAATGAATAAGAATGAAATTAAAAGAATTGGAAGTAAACTTGCCGAAAAAGGCCTCACTGCAGTACCAACTAAGATCTATCTAAAGCAAGGGTGGATAAAAATAGAGGTGGGGATTGCAAAAGGGAAAAAACTTTATGATAAGCGTGCTTCCAAAAAGAAATTAGATATGGAAAGAGATATACTTAGAGCTTTGAGAGGTAAATGATGGGTTTTGCGCCAGTAAAAGAGCAGATGGATTTAATTAAAAGAGGAGCGCATGAGATTATACCTGAGAGTGAATTAATTTTAAAACTTGAAAATTCATTGAAGACCCAATCTCCCCTTATAGTAAAACTGGGATGTGACCCAAGCAGGCCAGACCTTCACATTGGTCATGGTGTAGTGCTTAGAAAATTAAGACATTTCCAAGACCTTGGGCATCAGGCAGTTCTGGTAATAGGTGATTTTACTGCAATGATTGGAGACCCTTCGGGGCGCAATAAGACTAGACCGCCACTTGACCTTGAACAAGCAAGAGAAAATGCGAAAAGTTATGTTGATCAGGCTAAGATTATTCTTGATATAAATACCTTGAAAGTCAAATATAATGCAGACTGGTTAAATAAATTAAATTTTAATGATATTGTAAAACTGACAAGTAAGTATACAGTTGCGAGAATGTTGGAGCGGGATGATTTTACTAAAAGGTTTAAATCTGAGATTCCGATATCAATTCATGAGTTTTTATATCCTCTTGCGCAAGGCCAGGACTCTGTTGAATTAAAATCAGATATTGAGCTAGGGGGCACAGACCAAAAATTTAATCTTTTGCTTGGAAGAGATCTTCAAAAAAGCAATGGGCAAACACCACAATGCATTATTACTACTCCGCTAATTGAAGGTACAGACGGAGTCGAAAAAATGTCAAAATCATACGGTAATGACATAAGTTTAAATGATAGTCCAAATGATATGTATGGGAAAACGTTGTCAATTCCAGATGAGCAAATTGAAAAATGGTTTGTTTTAGCTGCTGATGCAAATGGTGCGGTTATACGATCCATTAGGAAAAAGTTGAATGATCCTAACGTCAATCCGATGTCAGTGAAAAAACAATTAGCAAAGACCCTTGTCGAACTTTACTATAATAAAGAAAAAGCCGATAGTGCAGAGAAAAATTTTCAAAATGTTATCATTGAAAAGAATATTCCCAAAGATATACCAATTTATCCATTGAAACAGGAAGACTTAATTGTGAATGTGATTTTTTCTTCAGGAATGTTAAAAAGTAAAGGAGAGGCAAGGCGCATGATAAAACAAGGTGCTGTAAAAATTGATGGAGATACTGTAAATGACATATATGAGAATATTAAACCTGGTCCAGAGAAAATCCTGAAAGTTGGCAAAAGAAGATTTTTAAGAATAATGGGAAAATAGTTTGATTAGAGGCTATTATTTTATTTTTATTGTTTGCGCCAAAGGTTTGTGTCCAAATTAAGGGTTAGGAATACTTATTCTTTACATAGATAGATATCTATCTATCATTATCTAATTATTCATGTAAAAAAGAAAATATATTTGCAAATCTTGATGATATAAAAATTTTTGGTCTCTTGGCACTAAAATTGTTAACATACTCATTTAAATCAATGTACATCACAAACCTCTTTTCTCAATAATTTGCTGGCAATTAATAATATCTCAAAAAACTACAAGAGTGTACGAGCAGTAAATAATATATCCCTCAATGTAAAAACGGGGGATATCTATGGATTCCTGGGACCTAACGGTGCAGGCAAAACAACCACTATTAGAATGATAATGGGAATTATTAAGCCTGATACTGGTAATATTAAAATTTTTGATAATAACCAAAATATTCTTGAACATAATATGGTAGGTTACCTTCCTGAAGATCGAGGTCTTTACCAAAAACAAAAACTTGGTGAAATTATCATTTACTTTGGCATGTTGCGAGGGCTAAAAAAAAATGAAGCTAGGTCCAAGGCTTTATCCTGGCTTAGTCGTTTTGATTTAGTAAAGCAGATAGATAGAAGAGTAGAGGAGTTATCCAAAGGTAATCAACAAAAAATACAATTCATTCTTGCATTAATTCATGATCCGAAATTGTTAATACTGGATGAGCCTTTTACAGGCCTTGACCCAGTAAATCAATTGTTATTAAAAGAAATAATCATTGAGATGAGTAGAGGTGGAACTACTATTCTTTTTTCAACACATCAAATGGAACAAGTGGAGCGTTTATGCAATAATATCTGTCTTTTAAATAATGGCAATATCCTAATTGAAGGAGAACTCGATGAAATAAAAAAAGAATATCAGGACAACATTATTGAGGTGTGTTTTGAAGGGGTATTTGAAAAAGAAAAATTAAAAAAATATTTAAGTGAAATCAATTTTTCTAAATCTAAAATATTTGGAAAACTCAGAACTCGCTCCACAGACTTTATACAATGGTTTAGCCACCAAGTTGAGATACAATCATATCAGCTTAAAAGACCAAGTCTTGAACAAATTTTTATCGATAAGATCAAGCCTAAATAATGAATAAAGTCTGGATTATTTTCAAATGGGAATATATTAACAGGGTTAAGTCAAAGTTATTCCTCATCACCACCTTTGTACTACCTATTTTTATGATTGGCCTAATGTATGTACCAACACTTTTGATGGATCTTGAGCCTGAGACAACAACAAAAGTGGGCCTTGTACATGATGATACTATCAATCCATTGGTTCAACGTTTCAAAGATCAGGTTGGGGAAAATTATCGTCTTAAAAACGGAAATTCACAATTTATCTTTGTACGTCAAAAGGGCGAGGTTTCCGCTATGGATAGTATTAGAAAAAAATCGATTGATGGCTACCTCTCAATCCCTGCAACAATAACAAATAATGGTATTGTTCAATACTACAGTAATTCACTTAGTAATATAAAAATCCACTCCCAGTTAAGAGGAGCATTAAATCAGATTGTTATTGAGCAGCGGATGATTAATAATAAAATTGATGTAGATGTTGTAGGAAAACTTAGCCAGGCGATTAGCTTTGAGACTTTCGAAGTCGATAAGGGCGGCACAGCATCAAAAGGAGATGCAATTTCAAGCTTCTTTATTCCCTATTTATTTTTAATGATACTTTTCATGACCATTTTTATGAGTGGTCAACTATTGCTTCGCTCAGTAATTGAGGAGAGAAGTTCAAGAACAATAGAAATATTACTTTCATCTGTAGACCCTGATCAACTCATGATGGGGAAAATACTGGGGTTAGGTGCTCTTGGTCTAAGCCAAATGATTTTCTATTTACTGGCAGGAATTGCAACAACTTACTATAGAGAACTTGCAGTGATTGAGATAGGGCAACTACCATTGTTTCTAGTTTATTTCTTAACGGGGTATTTATTTTTCGCATCAATTTATGCCGCTATGGGGACTTTATTTACATCGGAACAAGAGGCCCAACAAACAAGCGGTCTAATTTGCATTATTGCAGTTTTACCTTTAATTTTCGCATCATACTTCATCACAAATCCTGGGTCATCCTTCACTATTGCAATATCATATTTTCCACCTCTAACTCCTTTTATGATGATTTTAAGAATAGCCACCGCCACAGTTGGAGCCACTGAAATATTACTCACTTCTGTTTTAATGGTAATTTCCTGCTGGATAATGATCAAGTTTTCTGGGAAAATATTTAGAACAGCTATCTTACTTTATGGTAAACGTGCCACTATTTCTGAAGTTATTTATTGGATCAAAGCATGAAAATTAAACACAGATATCAATTTTTTCTAAATTCAAGTATTAATGACTGAATTATTAATCTACTTCCTTTTAGCTGTAGCAATATCATTCTTATGTTCGCTACTTGAATCAATTTTATTGAGCATATCCCTTGCACAGGTTTCAGTTATGGAAAAAGAGGGTAAAAGGTCAGGCCAGATTATGGCTGAGCTGAAAAATAATATCAATCGACAGCTTGCTGCAATTTTAACAATTAATACGATAGCAAATACAGTTGGTGCTGCAGGTGTTGGTGCCCAAACTCTTGCAATATGGGGAAATGAATGGGTTGCAATTGCCTCCGGGATTTTGACTATATCGATTTTAATATTTTCAGAAATAATACCAAAAACAATTGGTGCCGTTTATCATAAATCATTAGCAAACTTCGCCTCCTACGTTATTAGAAGTCTTATGTTTATTTCATGGCCATTTGTGATGCTATCAGAATCAATGGCTGGAGTTTTAAACAGTGGGCAAAATGGCCAATCTAAAGCATCAAGAGAAGAATTAATTGCAATGGCAGAAATAAGTGAGGATGAGGGAAGCATTGACGAACAAGAGGGTGATATAATCGAGAACCTAATGAAGCTGGATAATATTCCAGTGGAAGATGTCATGACACCAAGATCAGTAATTTTTTCTCTGCAAGAAAATCAAACAGTAGGAGATGTTTTGGAAATTCATTCTCCTATCGCATTTTCCAGAATTCCTATTTACGGAAAAGATATGGATGATATAATTGGCATTGTGAGTAGGTACACGTTAGTAACAAAACAGGGTGAAGATCAGTTTGATATAAAGATGAGAGAAATACTTAAACCTATTCACACTGTCACTGAAAAAAAATCTGTCTCAGATGTCTTAGAAGAATTTGTAAAGCGCCGGCAGCAAATATTTATTGCCACTGATGAGTTTGGAACTACAACGGGGTTGATTACATTAGAGGATGCGATTGAAACACTTCTTGGTGTAGAGATAGTTGACGAACATGATAACGTGGTAGATATGCGTAAACTTGCAAAAGCAAAACTAAAACAAAAAAAGGCAGCCGACAAAAAAATAATTAATTAATTCCTAATACCATTGGAGGTAATGTGGATGGATTTTAAATTTCTCGGCTTATTTTTCGGGAGAATAGTATAATATGGCAAAAAAACAAAAGAGCTTTGCGGATAAAGCTGCAGAACTAGGAAAAGATTCCGAATCGGTATATGTAAAACATATAAGGAGTATTAGATCCGAAGAGACTGGCAAATGGAGATTTAACGAACAGATGGTTCGAATGAATAAAGGTGAGACTCTTGATGCTGCACTTAAAAGGATTGAGCAAGTTGTAAACCTAGTAGATATTGACCTATCTCAATTTGATGCTTCGGATATGGAAAAACACACAGACAATGCTTTAAAATCTGGATCAACAGAAGAAGAAGGGAAACAGCCCAAAGAAAGTCACTCCAAGGAGAAAACTAATGAAGAAGTGGCATCTGAAGAAGAGTAAAAATAGTTCCCATTTATATTAATATTGGAGAGGTGGCCGAGCGGCTGAAGGCGCACGCTTGGAAAGCGTGTATGCGTTAATAGCGTATCGTGGGTTCGAATCCCACTCTCTCCGCATACAGTTCAAAAAAAAACAGACTAAAATTCACTTATTGATAGCTGTTTTTAATATTTTCTTGATTTATTTTAGATGTTATAAAATAGATATTTACCATCTCAAGCGAATTAAAAGGAATGTTTTTAGCAATAAATTATTTAACCGATCAACGATACCTAATTCATTTTTTTGCTAATTATAATTTTAGAAAAAATATTTTGCAATGATTGTCGATTTTATAATTTAAAAAAAGGAGAAAACAGTGAAAGAATATTTTACCGGGTTTTTTACCGCTATGATTTTTACAGTAAGTTTATTTCTTTTTGTGGGTGCGAAGAAAAATAATGAAAAAGATCTTGTTGTTAATTCAATCAGTGTGATAAATCCAAGCAATAGTCAAAAAACAAGGATTGAAGGTGGGAAGATTACTATTTTAAATAAGAGAAATAAAGTAAAGGGGATATTTGCGACCGAGGAAAGATCTGGATATCTTTATCTAATGAATCATAATAACCATAAAATATTTAGAAGCGGGGCTATTTACGGCGATGGTCATGGAGGAGATGGTTTTTTGTTTTTAGGAAATCAGTACGGTGATTATGGGTGGAGTGTTTCCGGCAAAGAAAGTGCTGATCACTATAAATAATTTCAGATTTTTTTGTTTGTTCTTCAATTTGTAATATCTTTGATTAAATATGATGAATAAAATCAGATTTATCATATTTTATGTGAATTAAAAAAAGTAGCATTAATGCTTTAAAATTAATTTTAAATAAAATTATTTCATTTGGAGGGGTGGCAGAGTCTGGTTGAATGCACTGGTCTTGAAAACCAGCAAGGGTTTACGCCCTTCGGGGGTTCGAATCCCTCCCCCTCCGCAATAAGATTATTACTTTTTACTATTAACATAAAAAAAATAAAATAATTACAATATGAATCCTCGACTCAGATTTGCGCCAAGCCCCACTGGAAAACTGCATATCGGGGGAGTTCGAACTGCGCTCTTCAATTTTCTTTTTGCAAAAAATTGCAATGGCAAATTTCTTTTGCGGATTGAGAATACCGATCTAATGAGATCTAAAAAAAACTATACAAAACACATTCTTGAATCCCTGGAGTTGTTGGGACTTTTTTGGGATGAAAAAATCATATATCAGTCAAAACGCACAGTTCGTTATGTAGGAATAATTCAAAATCTATTAGATGAAGGAAAAGCATATAGATGCTTTTCTACAAAAATTGAGTTAGATAAGATCCGTGAAGAAACTGGAATATATCATTACCCAGGTGTTTGGAGAGATCGGAGCAATAAAGAAATTAAAAAAGAGCTTTCAAGAAATACCCCATTCACAATCAGACTGAAAACACCGAGTAGAGGGACAACAGGCTTTAAGGACTTGATTTATGGAAACGTTAAAGTTGCAAACAAAGAAATAGATGACTTCATAATAGCTAGATCAGACGGTTCTCCAATCTATAATATTGCAGTTGTGGTTGATGACCATGATATGAAAATAAGCCATGTCTTGCGTGGAGAAGATCACTTGTCAAATACTCCGAAACAAATATTGATATATAAAGCCTTAGGTTGGGAAATACCTAAGTTTGTTCATTTGCCAATGATTCTAGGGGCTGATGGGAAAAGGTTAAGTAAAAGAAATGGTGCCACTGGATTGGATTATTACATACATGAGGGATACCAACCTGAGGTGATAATTAATTATCTGTCTTTTCTTGGTTGGAATCCTGGAACTGAAGAGGAGATTATGTCAATAAATACTTTGATTGAACAGTTTGATTTAGGCAAGATAAATAAAAAAGGTGCTGTTTTTGATCTGAAAAAATTGGATTGGTTTAGCTCCCAACATCTTTTCCTTCAATCAGACAAAAAGATACTTTCGGCAATTCGTAAAATTATACCTAGTTGGGGTGGAGAAATGAATAATGATTACTGTATATCGGTAATTAATATCTCTAAACCACGTTCTAAATCTATTTTAGATCTAGTCAAAAAATCTGGATATTTTTTCAGTGATCCAAAACTGGATAGTAAAAATGAAATATGGAATACAGATTTAAATATTTTGATAAAATCTATTTTGAAAACTTTAAAAAAAATTTCTGAGTGGAATTCTAAATCCATTGAAAAGAATATTAAATACTTATCAAAAGAAAGTAGTTTAGGCTTAGCTGAAATTATAAAACCACTGAGAATGATCATATGCGGTTCACTTGATGGACCTTCGATATATGAAGTTATGAATATTTTGGGAAGAAATACCTGTACATTAAGAATATTAAAAATGCTAAACTTGATGAAAAAAAATTAGTATGGACAAAATAAAACAACCTATCAATTTCATTCAAAAAATTATCGATGAAGATAATAATTCAGGAAAGTGGAATGGTAGGGTTCACACGCGCTTTCCTCCTGAGCCAAACGGGTATTTGCATATCGGTCACGCGAAATCCATATGCCTAAATTTTGGTATAGCAAAAAAAAATAAAGGTAAATGCAACCTTAGATTCGATGATACTAACCCTTTAAAAGAAAATAAGGAATATGTCCAATCGATTATTAAGGATGTTAAATGGCTTGGTTTTGATTGGGAGGATCGGTTGTTTTTTGCATCGGATTATTTCCAGCAATTTTATAAGTATGCGATAACACTAATTAAAAAAAACGTCGCTTATGTTTGTGATCTAGATGCAAATGATATTCGAATAAACAGAGGTACCCTTTCAAATCCAGGTACAGAGAGTCCGTTCAGAAAAAGATCCGTAGATGAAAACTTAGACCTTTTTGAAAAAATGAAGCTTGGTGATTTTCCTGATGGTGCAAAAACACTTAGAGCAAAGATCGATATGAATCACCCAAACCTTAATATGAGAGATCCAGTAATTTATCGTATTCTTCACGCGAGACATCATAATACTGGCAACGATTGGTGCATCTATCCAATGTACGATTGGGCTCATGGACTGGAGGATTCAATTGAGAAAATCACTCATTCTATTTGCACTTTAGAATTCGAGGACCACCGACCGCTGTATGATTGGTATTTAAACGAGCTTGGAGTTTATCACCCACAACAAATTGAATTTGCAAGACTGAATTTGAATTACACTATTGTGAGTAAACGGAAATTAAAAAAGTTAGTAGAAAATAAAATCGTTGATGGTTGGGATGATCCTAGAATGCCAACTATTTCTGGCTTAAGGAGGAGAGGTTATACACCGGAGTCTATCCGAAGGTTTTCGGAAAATGTAGGAGTGACCAAGCGGGATACGGTTGTGGATATTGCAAGATTAGAAAACTCCTTACGTGAAAATCTAAATAAAATTTCCCAAAGGAAAATGGCCGTTTTGGACCCCTTAAAAATTGTCATTACAAACTACCCGAGCAATGAAACTGAATACGTAGATGCTATAAATAACCCGGAAGATTCAAATGCGGGTAAACGCCAGTTACCGTTTTCAAAAGAAATCTTTATTGAAAGATCGGATTTTATGGAAAATCCTCCGAAGAAGTTTTTCAGACTTGGTCCAGGTCGAGAGGTTCGCCTGCGATATGCATATTTTATTACTTGTAAAGAGGTTATAAAAAATGAGAACGGAATAGTGGAGTTGCTCCATTGTACTTACGATCCAAAAACAAAAGGAGGCAGAGCGCCAGATGGAAGAAAGGTAAGAGGTGCCCTGCATTGGGTTAGTGTAGATCATGCTATTAATGCAGATATACATATATATGATCGATTGTTTATTTCTGAAAACCCAGAACTTGGAGGTGATTTTATGAAAAACCTTAATCCAAATTCATTAAAAATTATAAAAAGTGCGAAACTTGAGCCAAGCTTAAAAAGTGCAGATAGCTCTTCCACCTTTCAATTTGAAAGACAAGGATACTTTAAAAAAGATGAGAAAAACAGCTCAAACAAGAATAATGTCTTTATGCTAACAGTTTCACTCAAGGACTCATGGAAGAAATATCTTAAAAAAAATAAATCCTAAATAATTATGTATTATAATTTTGCCTGGATAAAACCAAAGATTAACCCTAATTTGAATCTATGAATCCAAACATCAGGATGCGGAATATCCTATTAATTTTTACCTTACTAAGTCGACTAGTGGGTCAAGACTCTTTTGTATACTTGTATATTCTGCCATTTGAGAATACAGAAAACGATCCTACAATCGAATGGATTGCGCCAGGTTTAACTGATATGGTAAAGCAGCAAGTAACTAATGAATTTGGTGTAAAAGTTAGAGATAAAAAAGATCTTGAAGTCATAATGAATGATAGGTCGTTAATGTTAAAGCAAAATAGAGGATCTAGAAATCTACTTGTGTTAGGTCAATTTCTTCGTAAAATGGATAAAGTTGACGTATCAATCCAACTAGTAGACATAGCCAATTGGCAAGAGGAGGATGCAAGAAAAATATCTGAGAAATATAGAAATGTTCCTTCTCTAAATGAGAAAGTCGGTGAAACTATAAAAAATATGATATCTCCTTTCTTACCGAAAAAAGTTTTATCAAATAGTCTAAAATATTCAACTTTTCAGTCTCAAGACCTTAAACCGAAAAATAATAAGGTATCTGACGAATCAGAGAAGGTAGTCCGAAACTTAGATTCACATATTGCGGAATTAGAAGCCTCAATGGATGCCCTCCTTGGTGCTAGAAAAAGAGAAAACCAAACGAAAAAGAATGGAGTAAGTGTTAAAAAATCTGATGGTGAGTGGACTCTAGATTTTGATGTTGATAGAAAAGTAAGGGATAATCCTGAAAATGCCGCAAACACTAAGATGCTTTCTACAGTTTTAGATCAGCTATTACATAATCCCTATGATATCGAACTGCAGCGGCCTGAATTTATTTATCATGGTGATGATGAATTATATATGACAGTTCGGTTTCCTGTAGTTTATAAGCTAAAAGAGCAAATTATTAGAGATATGCTCACTACGCTACCCTATTCTGGTCTTGAACAAAATGGGAGTCTTACAATTTTCTATTTTAATCGAGAATCGTTCAATTTCCCAGTGGATGTTGTCGAGTCGATAAGAACTGGTTCCTATCGATCTATTCCGGTTATTCGTATTTTTGATGAACAAGAAAACATATTGATTGTCATTGCTGATTCACCTGAAAATAATATTCATTCTCAACAGAGCGACAAAGTGCTGTATTTACCTCAGAACCAATTTTCTCCGCTTATTGATTTTACTGTTGGGGGTTGGTCAATGCAGGTTGCAATGGAGACTGTTGAGATACAAGCGGTATATGAATTCATTTTGCCCGTATCTGAAGTAGAGAGTCTGAGCAATGTTAGTTTAAAATTTATAAATGAAGATAAGCTAACTTCTTTTTTAGAACCCATTTTATAATCTTATACAGTCATCCGCGTGTATTATAAAAAGTTTTTTCTGTCTATAATTCTATCAAATATCATATGTGCATATGATGGTTCATCTAAAATTTCTGATTTAGAAATAAAAATGTTGAGCGGAGAAAAAACATCTATATATAAGCTTCTTGAAGATGGACCTCTTTTGATAGATTTCTGGGCGACCTGGTGTGCCCCCTGTAAAAAAGCAATGGTGCATCATAACAAAATGCAGAAACAGTACAGAGACCAAGGGTTTAAAATAATAGCTATTAACCAAGATACACCAAAAAGTCTTTCAAAAGTGAAGAGTTACATAAGATCAAAGAAATATTCTTTTTTAGTAGGTATTGATCCAAATAAAAAAATTGGGAGGAAACTTAATGCGGTATTGCTTCCAACCTTAATTTTGGTAGATAAGGAAGGAGGAATTGTTTGGCGACATCAGGGGTTTATTCCTGGCGATGAAAAAGAGATTGAATTGCAGATACTTAATACCTTGAAAAAATCAAACGATGTACTTAATTGAAACTTCTTCATTTCGCAAATTAATATCACTTTTTTTTCTGTTTAAAATAGTTTTCTCCCAAAATAACTTCTCAGGAAGCAGTTTAACCCGATATGGAGAGAGTAAGAGCGGTCTTAACTACTCAGAAATAATAGTAAATGCTAATACAAATTTTAAAAACTATCATTTGTGGACCCAGTTTGAATTTAGTGATCCACCCGAGTTAGGATTTAATAAAAATGGACTAAGGAAGATTCAATTAGAACACACTACCCCCACATCAAGAATTAAGTTAGGTGATATTTATGACATATGGGGCCGGGGGCTTATACTAAACCAGATTGATGATCAATTAATTGACCTAGATAATGGAATTCGTGGTGGTGAATTATCTTATGTGAAAGATTACTTCCGTACTGATTTATTACTTGGTAATAGTTCCATCTGGAAATCTACAACTAATTTTCCTGGTTCAGATAATTTTAGACACAATTATGAATTAAAACATAAAATAATTGGATCTAATCTAGTATGGTACAGAAATAATTTAGAATTTGGATCATCTTTTTTACAATCCAGAGAGAAACATCCAATTTATTCAGCACCCTCCATTGACACACTGAAACTTGTTCATAGACTTTACAGCAATCGTATATCTTATTTTAGTGAAAATTTTGATTTCTATTTCGAATATTTAGATAAGAAATCTGAGAGTGAATCCAGAAAAAACATTTCTCGTAATGGTCATGGCATGTATCTCAACTTCAATAAATATCATGAGGATTGGGCAATCGGGCTTGATTATGTACACTATGACTTTGCTCGATTATCGCCAGATATTTTCGTTAGATGGAATTTTGTTGATAACCAAGGTCTTGCAATAGATTTTCAACAACCACCAATCGCATCAATGGTCCATTCAAGTACCCTTTTGGGAAGAATAAATAGGCAAATTGATTTCAACAATAATATCGGTTATCAAACTACAATTTCGGGTCCTCTTTTTGATAAAACAAGCTTCATTTTAAATTATTCTATGGCAAGCAGAACTCATGAATGGTTTTCGGATTCTCTTTTTAATTGGTCAATAAATCATAAAAAATTATATGCACCCGAAAATAATCCAGCTGTACTCCCTTTTGAAGAGCTATACTTTGAAATTAGTGGGTCTGTTTTTCAGGATAGGCTACATTTTATATTTGCCTTGGCCTCTACAGAGGATGTTTTTGAGCTTTATAAAAATATTAAAACAGAGAATCAAACATCGACCAAATACAAGGTTCGAAAAGCGAGCACAATTCCTATACAGTTCAATTGGGAGTTCAAAAATGGTTTCTTTACAGAAATTAAGTATGAATATCAAAAGCTAACTAAGGGTACCTGGACAAAGACAATATCTAATGGAAAAATTTTCGTTGATAGTTTGAGATCTGATTTCGACGTTTATGATTTTGAGACTAGCATCTTAACGAAAAACCCGGCGCAGTATAATGATTTTATTTCAATAGGGTTTGGTAATGCTCCCAACTGGTCGTTAGCATTAATCATTGATAGAGTTTCTGTTGATGACGCTTTTGATCCAAACTTTAAAGATAGCGTAACTCCTCTAGAATCTATCCTAGGAAAATTTATTAAACTTGATAACACATGGTCCTCAGTCGAGCTTACATATAATCTCAGTTCAAATAACAGAATCACAATCATGTACGGAAGCCAAAAGGGTGGAGTTCTTTGCAGTAATGGTGTCTGTAGGGTTATACAGCCTTTTACAGATGGATTTAAGGTAGACATAACCTCCATATTTTGATTTGTTTAATTATTTTGCAAATACATGGTTTACTAAACTAAACTTTATCGTGAATATCAAAGAAAAAAATAAAAAATATGCCGGATCTTTATTTTTACTATTACTCATAACATCTTTTCTGAGTGCGCATAATGGGAAAAAATATAGATTAGAAAAAAATCAAATGGCTAATCTAAGAGAAATAGTTGAGCATGCGAATAGAGCCTCAAAAAAAGTATTTGTTGAAGATTTCACGGGCCTTAATTGACCGTACTGCCCTAGCGCAAGTTTTGCGATTTCAGAATTATTAGACGAATACCCAGAGACTCTGAACAGTATTGAGTGGCACAGCCCCAGTTACACTCCAGGTAACAGCGATTTTTCATTGAGCCAAGAATACAGTCAAAGAGAAAGTTACTACTCTGTCAACGGAATTCCCCATTCTCAATGGGATGGAATTGAGAACACAACCGGAGGGTATCCTGACGGAAATTGGCAGCCTATGTATAATCAATTTTTGCCAATATATAATAGCCTAATCACAAATAATACCCCTTACAGTCTTGAAATCAGTGGTAGTGTAGAGTCATCGAATGTGTCCTATAATGTACTGGTTGCACTTGATGTGGATTTTCCAAGCAGTAACAACACGGTACATGTTTTTGTCACCGAAGATAATATCGATAGTTACTGGAGTGGAGCAGCAACAAATCATGATGCTAGAAATGTAGCAAGAATTTGGGAGGTTCCCACAGATATATACATTTCCTCAGAAGGTGAGACGCAATTAGTTACTGGCGCTTTTGATATTTCTAGTTCTTGGGTTCAATCCAATATAAAGATCACAGCAATTGTTCAAAATAATGTCACCAAAGAAATTTTACAGTCATCCTCAACTTTGATTGATGACATGAACGCTGACCTAGATGAGGATGGTATCAATTATTATGAGGACAATTGTCCAGATATTTATAACCCAAATCAAAGTGATATTGATAACGATCAGATGGGTGATGCCTGTGATCTGTGTGATAATGAAAATATTTGGATATTTGGTAATTTGAATGGAGATCAAGATATCTCAGGGAAACCTGTTATAAATATATTGGATGTTTTAATGTTGGTTGACATGATGCTTTCTGGAGATTTTGGGAACTGTGCATATGAAATAGCAAACATAAACAATGATAACCATATTAACCTTTTGGATGTAATTACCTTGGTCCAGCTTTTATTAAATGAGAACTTCATCAATCATAGTCAACTAGAGTTTAATGGTTCTGTCTTTATTACAGATGAGAAGGACAATGTTAACTTAAACATAATTAGTAGAGGAAAAATCAGTGGGGTGCAGTTTGAATTAAGTAATATTGCAGATACAAAGTTTTTGGAAAACCTCAGTCTGCCGGTAGGTTGGATTGTGAATTTCTCAAACAATTCTACGAAAACAAATGTAATCTTATTTGATGCAACTGGGATAAACTCAACAAATAACATTCAATTAAGTATGGGTAATATCAAAAGAGAATCAATAAAAAATATTTTAGTAGGAGACAAAACAGGAAATGAGATTAATATTAAATTTCTAGATAAAGAAAAAGATAAAATTTATGCCACAAATTACAGTATATCAAATATCTATCCGAACCCGTTTAATCCATCGCTTTCGATTGATGTTAAAATTTTTACGGGTACCTCCATAAATATGACGGTGTACAATTTACTTGGAGAAAAGGTTGATACCATTCTTGATAAGAATTTTCTTTACCCGGGATCCTATACATTTTTATGGAATGCTAAAGACCATGAATCAGGAACGTATTTTATCCAGACAACAACACTTACCCACAAATCAACTAGAAAAGTAGCATTAATTAAATAAAAGTTGAATATTAATTGGATATTGACATTACTGTTTTTCCTGAAAATTGAGCTATATTACCACCCTTAAAATAAAATTTTATTGGTATGTAAAAATTGCGCCCGTAGCTCAACTGGATAGAGTGCTTGGCTACGGACCAAGAGGTTGGGGGTTCGAATCCTCCCGGGC
>MDTA01079697.1_pt1 | contig 41920 bp, 36 predicted proteins | sample 811151 | NCBI WGS metagenome assembly MDTA01 (sample SAMN05326648, study PRJNA326480) | marine metagenome | isolation source: seawater | place: Indian Ocean: South | collected 2010
AAGTCTTATTATGGTACTAAGAAATAAAATAATAATAAATATGATTAATGTTGGCAGAAACAATTCAGTAGTATCTTTTACTCCAAATAATTGAAAAAATAAGTTTACACCTTTTGATTTAACTAACGTTTCTGAGGAAGTTATTGATGCGATAAAAATCCCTACAGCTCCAATTGTAAGAAACTCAACATAGCCAGTTAAAATATTAAGAAAAAATATAAATAAAAATTGTAACTTCTTTCTATTACTGAAGTTTACAAAAGTTTTAAAGATTGATTTTTGGATATTTCTTACTTGATTCATTTAATTACCTGAATTTTTTTTAAATTTATTCTTTTTATTATTAATTTAATTTTTTGTAAAGCTCTTTTAAGTAGATTACCTTTTGTCCAACTTACTTCCCAATAATGTATTCCTATTGTTTTATCAGTTATAAAGTCTCTTACTTTTAAATTTGGATAAAGCAAAAAATTAGGCCATGGATAAAAGTAATTAGATGGAAGGATAAGACATTTTTCTCTATCATATTTTTTCAGCAGAAAATATTCTTTTGTTACTAAATCAGCTCCTGATGATTTAAGGATATCTAAAGCAGATTCTTCATTTTTTGGATTTGCAATATTTCTAATTATATTTTTTATTAATAATGATTTTGGTTTGGAAAGAATCGAACCATTTGCTATTTGAGGGGAGTTTCTAAAGACTATACATGATATAAAATCATATTTGCAAAAGTTTTCTGGAATCTTTTTTATACATTCCAAATCTGTATCAATATATAACCCCCCGATTTGATAAAGAATCTCATATCTTAAGATATCACTCTTGAATCCTATATTATTTGATCCCTCGAATAGTTTTTGATTTATAAGTTTTATGTGTTTAAGATCTGCATTAGTCCACAATTTATATTCCCAATCTTTGTTTATAATTTTCCATGAGTCCATCCATTTTTTATATTTTTTTGGAAGAGGTCTAGGCCCAATCCATATTTGGTGTATTTTTTTTGGAATTGAGTTCTTATTAACTTCTTCTTCAATTTCAGTTTTTCTAAAATTATAATATTGTTCTGCAAGTAATTCCCATTTGCTTTTGTCTTTAAATGTATTTAAGAAATCCCAATGGAATTTACTATCTTTAGCAAACAAGCTTTCAAAAAATAAATCATTCATTTTATAAATTAATATTCAAATATAAGGATTCTTAGGAAGTTTAATAAAATCCCAATTGAAATTTTTTAGTTCATTTAATGTTTTTTCGTTAGGTTCTTCTTTAAAAAGAATTGAGCATAAAATTGTATTCTCAATAAAGCCTAAATCACTTAATAGTTCTTGAATAAAAATTAAATTCTTTACTAATTTTATTTTTATTCTGTCAGTTAACTTTTTACTATCTATAGTTATAAATTCTCCTCCATCAAGGTAAAAATCGCTTATTTTTTTAACTGCAAAATTACGATAGTGCATACCAAGTAGAAACTTTTCAAGTTCTCTTTGATTTGTAGAGTAAACAAAATTTCCAACAGTTTCAAAATTGTATCCAGATTTGTAAATCTCTTTTCTTAAAAGTATTTTAAGTATCATTTTCAGACTGTTTATTATGCTTTTTCTTATGCTCCTTTTTGCGCTACTGTCATTAGGTTCAATTAAAACCACTCCTTTCTTACATACTCTAAAAGCTTCATATAATGCCATCCAAGGTCTTGGACAATGGTGAAATGCCTCTTTAATAAGAACATAATCAAATGATTCGTCTTTGAATGAGAGTTTTTCAGCATTTTCTTCACTAAAGTTATTGATAAAACCCAGTTCATTTCCTATCTTTAGTAATTTATCTGATATGTCGGAGGCATGTGCTCTATCTCCTTGTCTTAAAATATAATTGGCATCAGTACCATATCTCCCATCCCCAACGGTTAACCAATTATTTTTTCCATTAATTAAAGCATTTATACCATTCAGCATTCTTTCATGTCTCCAATTATCTAATGTTTCTTTTTTAAGCCATGTTTCAGCAATTTTCTTTTTCTCATCGTTATTGATACATTCATCCCATTCTTCCCTATGATTGTCATAAATAATTTCCATTAATATTAATTTCTTTAATTACATGTATATATTATAACTTATCCTAATTTTCAATTAAGATTTATAGTAAATTATTTATTAAATTTAGCTAGCTCTTTAATAATTTATTAGATTTTTAAAATATGAAAGTTTTAATTACTGGTGCGTCTGGTTATGTTGGGAGTCAAACTTGTAAATTTTTAAAAAAAAGATCTTTTTATATTTTTGCAGTTGATAGGAATCAAATAAAACATAAATATTTTGATCAAGAAATAATAACGGATATATCGGATTTGAAATTAATTAAGATATTAAAAGAAGTTGATTGTGTTATTCATTTGGCGGGTTCAAATTTAGTAGCTCCTAGTATTAAATTCCCTGCAAAATACTATCAAGATAATGTTTCTTCTACTATTTTATTTTTAAATGCTTGTTTAACATCTGGCATTCAGAGATTTGTTTTTGCAAGCTCTGCAACAGTTTACGGTAAGTCTAAAAAAGAAATATTAAGCGAGGAAGATCTCTGTAAACCATCTAATCCATACGGTTGGAGTAAATATATGATTGAAATTTTACTTAAGGATTATGCAGATGCTTATGATTTTCAAAGTGTAAGTTTAAGATTTTTCAATGTAGCTGGTGCTGATATAGAAAACGAGTTGGGGCAAGATAAATTTTCAACGCACATAATTTCTCGTCTTATTGAAAAATCCTTTTCAGGTGAAGAATTTGTTTTAAATGGTAATAATTATGATACAAAAGATGGCACTTGTATTAGAGACTATGTTCATGTTGAAGATATTGCCTCAGGAATCTTTAAAGCAATTAAATTTAAATCTTTAAAAGAAAAAGCTAGTATTTTTAACCTTGGAGAAGGTGTTGGGTATAGCAATCTTGAAATAATTGATTCGATAAAAAGAAATACATTTCTCAAACCAAAAATAACAATAGGTCCTTCTATTAAAGGCGATGTAAAAAGGATAGTCGCAAATACAACCAAGGTGAAAAAAGAATTAGGATGGGAACCTAAATATAATCTTGATACAATTATTTCAACCTCATATGAGTGGAGTAAGAAGAATAAAGCTTAAAATTAAGATCACTTATTTTGGTATCTTTGCAAATACCAAATAACAGTATTTTTTAAACCCTCATCAAAGTCTACTTTTGGACTCCAACCTATTTTATTTTTTAATTTTGAAGAATCTGTTCCATATCTTGAATCTTGTCCTGGCCTAAAATAAGGAGCAGGATGTAATTCATTTTTATTCAAGCTTATTCCAATTAAATCATGAGATTTATTCATTATGTCTAAAATTTTTTTTGTAACATCAATGTTTTTTTTCTCACAATTTGCGCCAATATTAAATTTGTCATTAATTACTTTATGTTCATCAAGTTGCCATATGGCTTCACAATGATCAATTACGTTTATCCAGTCTCTTATTTGCATCCCCCCTCCAAACATATATGTCTTTTCTCCTTTTAGTGCGTTTGTGATAACTCTAGGAATCAATTTCTCGATATGTTGATATGGCCCATAGTTATTCGAACAACTAGTAATTAAGTACGGGAGGTCATAAGTGTTGTGCCAACTTTTAACATAATGTTCAGCGGCGGCTTTGCTTGCTGAATATGGATTTCTTGGATCTATTTGACTTGACTCTTTAAAAAGTTCAATATCCTCATAATCTAGTGAGCCATAAACTTCATCTGTGGAGATGTGGTGAAATTTTTCAACATTACAATTTAGAGAGGCATTAAGAAGGTTTATTGTTCCAATTAGATTTGCTTCTAAAAATGGCCTATAATTTTTTATTGAATTGTCAACGTGGCTTTCAGCTGCAAAATGGAATACTTTTATTGGGCGATGCCTATCAAATAAATAATTAACGTGCTTTTCATTCGCGATATCACACCAAATAAATTCAAATTGATCGTCTTTGGGAATGTTATTCACATTTGAAGCGTAGGTTAAATTATCAAGTACAATTATTTTCTGATCTGTTTTATCTTTTATGTAATGTAAAAAGTGACTACCTATAAAACCTGCTCCACCTGTAACAATTATTGGCATTTAGCTCAACAAAAAATAAAAACTATCATAGCATGATCCAACTAAAAAATTAGAGATTTTCGATCTAATGAGCATATTAATTTTAATTGAAATACATTTTAAAAAAGAATTCATCAATGAAAATAACACTTATCATTTTTACTAAAACTATGTTAAGTAAAATTTCAGCAATTGATATCAGATTTTGTTAGAAAAATTTCAATTTTTATTGATTTCTAAAATAAAATTTTTTATTATTAAGTTAGATAATATTATTAGAGATAAAAAATAAATTTATGGTATTTACCTTTTCTTTAATTATTTAAAAATTATATGAAGTCCATAATAAATAAACAAAACGTTAATAATTTACCTTTAAGTTACATCTTAATTTTTTTAACAGTATATTTATGCCCAAATTTTAAATTATTATCTGTTGGAGAAAACTCAGCTCTGCCAGCGTTTTTATTATTATTATCATTCTCTTTCTTATCAATTAAAGAAATAGTTATATGTATAACTATGGTTATATTAACTTTTCTTTCTTTATTATTATCTTCAAATGATTACTATGCAAATTATGCAACGGTTCAAAGTGGATTAATAAGTTATTACATCATAGTTGTTCCAATCACTTTATCTTTAATAATAGGAAGAATATTTTCATTTAGGTTTAGGAATTATAGTAATAAAGAAAAAATTAAAGAGATTAAATATATTATTTATTATTTTATTTTTATATTCTTTATTTCCGGAATACTGAATTATTTTTCCCCATCATTTTTATCATTATTTTTATTTACTGGTAGAACATCGTTTAATAGATTTACTTTCTGGTTCACAGAGCCATCTCAAGCTGCATCTGTAATTTTATTTATTTGGTTCTTTGCTCTTCAATTTCTTTGTAACAAAAAGTTTATAACTTTTTTCGGTAAAGATTATTATATTTTTCTTTTTATCCTGTTATCACTGGCTTCTATTACTTCAATTCTCTCACTACCAGGGACTCTTATATTGCAATTAGTATTTTCTTTATCTTTAATATTATTTATATTTGTAATTTTAAACACTTTAAGTTTTTTAGTAAGACAAAATCTTAATCTTAAGTTTTTGTCATCATTATTTAGACCGACAAAATTAACAATAATTTATTATTTACTTTTTTTGGTTTCAGCATTTATTATTTACAAACTCCTACAATCCGATGAATCAAAGCTTGCTATAATTGTGAGTCAAATAGGCAGTTATGGATATTTGGAAGGTTTAAAGATTGCAGGTGGATTTAGATCATATTATTCTGCTGTAAGCGTTTACTTTGCTTTTAATAATCCCATCTCTTTACCTGGTGATTGGCTTGGGACTTTTATTAGTGATCTTCTTACATATTTACAACTATCTTCATTCTCACCCGGAGATGATATTTTTCAATTGACAAAGAGTCCAATAAATATAAAACCATTGGGTTGGTTATATTTTTGTCTATATGATTTAGGTTTTATTGGATTTGGAATCTATTTTTATTTATTTGTTGGAAAATATATAAGAAATATTTTTTTAGGAATTTTAAAAGTTGATATTTTCTATATAACTTTATTCGTTTTTCAAATTGCTATTTTAATAATTCCAGTATTACCCTCGACACCAAGTGTGTTTATACCATTAATTTTTGCAGTATTTATAAAAGATTCTTCAATTATTAAAAATAAATTTTAAAAGTAAGACTGTTTATTTATTAAATTACTTTATCCAGATTGTCATTTTTTGATAGCATTAACTTAATTGTCAAATAAGTTTCTGAGTTTATTATGAATAAAGGAGTTTTATTTGAAAGTTTTAATGATTATTCAGAAAGATTAAATAATGCATTAAATACCGTAGAACAGTATCAACTTGATCATATTCATGATCAAATTGTTAAACGGATTAATACTAATAGTAGTATTTATGTTTTTGGCAATGGTGGAAGTCAGGCTAATGCTCATCATATCGTGGGAGATTACATAAAGACTTTTGCATTAGCAGGCATGAAATTAAAAATATCTTGCTTGGCTGATAATATTTGTTATTTAACTGCAGCATCTAACGATATTTCATATCAAGAAGCATATTCTATATTGCTTGGTACTATAATTGAATCAAATGATTTATTAATTTATTTGTCAGGTAGTGGTAACTCCTTGAATCTAGTTAAATGTGCAAGGAATGCGCAATTAAAAAATATTTATCAAGTATCTATAACTTCTTTTAATGGTGGAGCCTTAAAAGATATTGTTGATATTGGGGTTCATGTAAAAGTAAATGATATGGAAATTGCTGAAGATTGTCAGTTGGCCATATTCCACTACATAAAACAAAAGCTAATGAATACTTTTTCAGAAAAATTTGAAAATAACTTTATGCCAAAATACAATAAAAGAACAACCGAAGATTTAGTGTCATGATATTTATAGGAAAAGCACCATATAGAATTTCTTTATTAGGAGGTGGTTCAGACTTAGATTGGTTTGTAAATAAAAATGAATATGGCTTAGCTTTGGGATATTCATTAAATATGTATTCTTATTCTGTAATAAATTTACTACCTTCAAAATCTAAATTTGGGACTTTAAATTACTCTTCTAGAGAAATTTATAAAAATAATGATGAAATAGTTCATCCTTTAATAAGAGAGGCTTTTAAATTAGTTAATTTAAAAGCACTTGTTGAATTATCTACTTATGGATCTGCAAGTGGAGGACAAGGATTGGGAGGATCCTCATCTTTTTTGATTTCTTTATTAAGTGCATTATCAAAAGTTTTAGACTTTGATTGGGATCAAAAAAATATTGCAAATAAAGCATGTGAAATTGAGATTGATAAATTATTCAAACCGATAGGAAGGCAAGATCAATATCTCTCCGCTCTCGGGGGTATCTCATGTTTAAGATTTGAGAATAGAGGCAAAGTTATAAATAAAACCATTTCAAATGAAAAGGAATTAATGCTGAGAGGCCTCATTAAACATTTTTATTTAATACCAACTAATACTACAAGGAAGGCTGATAAAGTTTTATCCTCAATCAAAAATGATATTTCATCAGTCAATAAATTAAAAGATATTAGAAAAATAGCATGCGATTTTATTGAATCTAAAGAAACAAGAGGTCATGTGCTAGAAACTAATTTCCATTCTAGTGTTAGATCTTCATGGGAGATCAAAAGATCATTATCAAATGTAATGAATTCAGAATTAGAGGATCAATATAATTTTATAAATAATCTAATTCCTAATAATTGGATAAGATTGTTAGGAGCAGGTGGAGGTGGTTTTTTTCTTATATCCGTTAAGGAAGATTTTCAGAATATTAATAATATATTAAATGAAAATAATCTCCAAAATTTTAAGTATGCATCATTATCAGAAAAAGGTTCAGAGTGTAGTGTCTATTAGTAGTAAAATTGTAGCTGTTATTCCTATTGGAGGGAAAGGAACAAGATTAAAAAAAATAATAGGAAATATTCCTAAGCCTATTTATCAAATATCGGGTAAAAGCACTCTTTTAAGAATATGTGAAATCTTAAAATCATATGGAATTAAAAATATTATAATAACCATTGGATATGAATCTATTCAATGCATTAATCACATAAATGAGATCAAAAAGAATTTGAATTTAAATATTGATTTTTATCAAGAAAAGATACCATTAGGAGAATCGGGTTCATTATGGAAAATTCAAGAAAAATTATCAGATCACTTTTTATTTATAAATGGCGATTTAATTTTCTCATTAGATTTTTCGAGGCTTTATAATTTTCACTTTAGGTTAAAATCTGATTTGACTTTGGTAACTCATACTAGCAGCCATCCATACGATTCTGATTTAGTTTCAACACCTACTGGAAGTCTTGTTGAGAAATTATACTTAAAGAATAATAAGGAACATTCTAAAGTAAATGCATATTTAGGATTTTCTGGAATTGCTATGGTTAATAAAAAGGTGTTATCAAAAATTGAACCTCCTAAAGATATAAAAGTGTCTTCTTTATTCCAATACCTAGCAAAAAATGCTTTTGATAATTTGTATAGAATATATTCTTATAATACTTCAGAATATATAAAGGATATGGGTACTCCTGCAAGATTGGAGGAAGTTAAGAAGGCTATCATAAACAATACTTTAAATATAAAAAATTACTCTAATAAACAGAACGCATTATTTATAGATAGAGATAACACTCTTTTAAAATGTGATATTGGTGAATATATACTTTCAAAAACAAAAGTAACTTATCTAATCAAAAATATAAAGAATTTAGCTTTACTGGCAAAAAAATATTCATTAGTAGTTTTGGTTACAAATCAACCACAAATATCAATGGGCAAATTAACCTTTGAACAGTTAGAAATAATAAACTCTAAATTAATAAATGTATGCCTTGAATATGATCTCAAAATAGATGCCGTAGCGTTTTGTCCTCATCATCCGCATAAGGGATTTGATTTAGAAATATCAATATTAAAAACAGATTGTTTTTGTCGAAAACCAAATCCTGGTTTATTTTATGAGCAAGCATATTTAAGAAATATAAACTTAAATAAATCATTAATGATTGGAGATAGTAATACAGATAAAGAGGCCGCTTTAAATTCAGGATGCGATTTCTGTTTTATAGATGAATTATAATTTGATGGATTATTGTTTTTTTGGCACTTGTGCAAATGATCATAACCATTTAATGGAAGTTTTGGAAACAATAATTGCACAATCTTTGAAGCCTAAAGAAATTATAATAATAGACTCTGGAGATGTAAATAATTTTAAAGAGATAAAAGCTATTCTTGATTTAAGAAAAATTAAAATTAAATATATATTTAAGAAATTATCAAGAGTTGAGGCCTTAAATCTAGCGATAGAAAATATTTCAACTGCATACTCTATTAGATTTGATACAAGAACAAGATTCAATAAATTCTATGCCGAAGAGGCTCTCAAAATATTAAATGATGAAAAGTTGGGCTTATGTTTTGTTGGTGGAGTACCAGATGTTATACCTGAGAAAAAGTCATTTTCTGGTATTATTTGCTCAGAAATTATGAGAAGATCATATGTATTTTTTTATCCTCGTCATAGAGAAATTGGATATACTGGATTCGCCTCTTCTATCTACTTAGGATGTTTTGAAACAAAAATTCTTAAAAAAATTAAATATAGAGAGGATATCTTTTTAATATCTGAAGATTCACTTTTAGCTTCAGATTATGCTTCTAATAATTTTAAATTATGGTTAAGCTCATCTTTAAGACTAAATTATGTGGCAAGATCATCTGTTTTTAATACTTTGAGATTATTTAATACTTATGGATATTGTAGGTTTAACTCAATAGTTTTATCTGGAAATGTACATAGTAAAAAAAGATATTTAAGCTTATTTGCAATTATCTTTCTTTATTTTACCTTGACTCATAATTTCTTATTGATTAGTTTCTTTATTTTCCCATTCTTTATTTTATTTTTAAATATTTATGGAGAGTTAACTTTTAAAAATAAAAATAAGAAAAAAATTGTATATATCTTATCGCCCATTTTTGCTTCAATTTGTCAATTTAGTTGGATATTAGGCTTCTCTTGGTCATTGTTATTATGGTTTAAGGTTAGTAAACCAAAATCTAATTTTATTAAATGAATTCAAAAATTATAGTAACTGGTGGAGCTGGTTTTATTGGTTCAAATTTAGTTAAGGCATTGCTTTCAAATGATTTGGAAGTACATGTTTTTGATAATCTATCAAGTGGAAGAAAATCAAATATTCCAATTAAAAATCCAAATTTATTTTTTCACCATATTGACTTAAAAAGTGATTTGAATGATTGGCCTGTTGTATCCGCGAAGAAATTATTTCATTTCGCTGCCAATGCTGATGTTAAAGGAGGTTTGAAAAATTATAATATTGATTTCCATGAAAATATTTGTGTTACCAAATCTGTATGCGATTACTGTAGAAAACATAAAATAGAGCATGTGACCTTTGCAAGTAGTGCAACTGTTTATGGAGAACCAAAAGTTTTCCCAACTCCTGAAGATTGTTCTCTAAAGCAAACTTCATTATATGGTGCTAGTAAACTGTCTTCTGAGGCTATGATTCAAGCATATTCTGAATATGGTATTTTCTCTTCATGTATTTTTAGATTTGTATCTTGGACAGGAGCAGGTTATTCTCATGGGGTTATTTATGATTTTGTGAAAAAACTCTTGAAAAATAATAAAGAGCTTCTTATCTTAGGTGATGGTAATCAGACAAAATCATACTTAGATGTAAAAGATGGAATAAGTGGGGTGCTTGGTTTATCTGAAAAAGTAAATAAAAACTCAAAAATATTTAACTTGGGTCATAATGAAACAATGAATGTTATTGATTTAGCAAACATAATTTGTAATCAAATGAATCTTAAAGATGTTCACTTTAAATTTACAGGTGGTGAGAAAGGTTGGATTGGCGACTCTCCTTTAGTTCATCTAGACACTACATTAGCTAAATCATTTGGATGGTATCCAAGAATTGGAATTGAACAAAGTATTAGAGGAACTGTTGATTACTTACTAAGTTCACCAGATAAATTCTTTAGAGATTAGTTAAAAAATAAAATCAATTAAAAGTGATTTATATTTTTGAATAAAAGGATAAATATAATATATTTTTTTGGGGATTAATAATTTTAATATTATAATTATTTTTCTAATAATAGTTACTTCTTTATTTCTTATTTGATTAGTAGCAATTTTAATAGTAGGTTTCATATTTGATACCCCATTCAAATAAAAGTTTATTACTGGCTCATTTATATAATCAAATTTTTCAGCATAATTAATTATTTTTCTTTTCCAAATACCATCAGATATAATTGAACAATTTTCTTCAAACAATATTTTTTTTGCTAACTTTTTAGAAATTAACATTGACTGATGATTTGGATCAAAATACTTTAACCATTTTTTTATATTATTTAATCTACTTCCTGGGAATTTCCAAGATAAATTTTTTGAATAGATTATTTTAGCTTGCCCAAAAACAAAACTATTAACTATTTTTAAATCTTTAAGCCTTTCATACATTAACTCTAATGAATTAGAACCATAAAATTTATCCCCTGAATTTAAAAAAATTATGCTATTACCTTTTGCAATTTTTAAGCCATAATTCATACATGGATATATTCCTTTAATATTTAAAATATTTGTATTATGGTGAGAAATTTTAATGCTTGATTTTTTTTTAATTTCTATTTTTTTTATTAACGCCTTATTTTTTAAATTACCATTTTTATTTGACCCATCAATAATTACCCACTCGATATTGTATTTAAAATTCTGATCTATTATTGAATTAGAAGTTTTAGCTAATTCTTCAAAATTATCTTTTGTTAAAGAAATAATAGATACAGTTTCACTTATAACTTTCATTAATTTTTAATTCTTAATTTTATAATTATAAGTAGATTTAAATATTTAAAAAACTTAAAATAAGGATGTGATAATATTTAATTAAATTCTAATTATATGAGTTCTATTCAAGATTTACCTGTTTTAATATTAGCTCATTCTAGAGCCGATAAATTTGTTAAATGTATTAGTAGAATCTATGAATATGGAATAAGAAAGATTTATCTGTCTTTAGATGGGCCTAGAAATAAAATTGATTCAAGTCAGCAAAAATTGATGCTGGAAGAATGTGAGAAATATAAAAACCAATGTTCTTTAAAAATAAATATGTTGGATAAGAATTATGGTTGCAGGGACGGCCATATTTTTGCGCTTGACTGGTTTTTTGATAAAGAAGATTATGGAATAATTTTGGAAGATGATCTTTATCTTTCCAAAAATTGTATATTAACTTTTTCAGATTTACTAAAAAAGTATGATGGAAGTAAGAATATTATGTCTTTATCATCTTATAATGAATTTGTTCGAGAAGAACCAAGGAGGTTAGTGATTTCTCCTGTTTGGAGAGGATGGGGTTGGGCGACTTGGGCAGAAAAGTGGAAAATTCATAAGGAATTTATAGTAAAAGCCAGAAAACAATCTATGTACAAACTTATTAAATATCTTCCAGAATCGTTAAGAACTCCAAAAAATATTCAAACAATAAAAGCGGTTCATTTGAATTATTTGAAAGCTTATGACTATGAATTTAATTTTACCCACTTAGCTCTCCAATACTCATCATTGACGATCAGTGGAATAAATATGAATAATGTTGGTTTTGATAAGTATGCAACACATTGTTTTGATAAAGATAATTTCCCATACTTAGAAAAATTCAAAGATCATGAAGTTGATATAAATTTAATTGATAATATGGATAATTCTCAAACAAAGGCTACTCTTCAAGTCGTTGGATTTGATTATAAAAATAATGGAATTATTTCTAAAGAAATTTTCCAGAAATTGATTATCTTTTCATATGCTTTTATTTTCTTATTAAGGAAGATTAAAAGATTGTTTATTAATAAATCAGGTTTTAATATTTTTAAATAGATAAAATTTCTAGCTTATATTTTAGAAAGATACCTAAATAAATTTATATCTGTCTTAATTTTCCTTCTCTAAGTTCTTTTTTATAATCATCAACAGTTCTTTTAATACCATCTTTCAATTTAATTTTAGCTTTCCAACCAAGTTCAGTAAATCTAGAGATGTCTAATCTTTTTCTTAAGGTTCCATCTGGTTTATTTGAATCCCATTTAATTATTCCCTTGAAACCAACAATTTCGGCAATTAAAGTTGCTAAATCTTTTATAGAAATATCTTGTCCTGTTCCTACATTAATATAAGATAAACTATTTCCATTTTTATCTTTTGGTGAATTCGTTAAGCCTGGTTGCCAATTTTCTAATGCATAAATACAAGCATCTCCTAAATCATCAACATGTAAAAATTCTCGGTATGGATTTCCTGAACCCCAACAAATTACTTCTTTACTATTATTTTTGTAAGCATCATAAAATTTTTTTATTAAGGCTGGGAGGACATGGCTATTCTCAGGATGATAATTATCATAAGGTCCATATAGATTAGTTGGCATTAAAGATATTGCATCAAAGTTGTATTGAATCCTCAATGCTTCACAAAGCTTTATACCTGTTATTTTTGCAATGGCATACCATTTATTTGTGAGTTCAAGTTGGCTATCAAGTAGATACTCTTCTTTTATCGGTTGGGGAGTTTTTTTGGGATAAATACAGCTACTTCCCAAAAATAATAATCTTCTGGCATTATTTTTCCAAGCATTTTCAATAATATTATTTTGAATTTTTAGATTTTCAAGTAAAAAATCAACTGGATAAGTATTATTAGCATTTATTCCTCCAACTTTAGCAGCTGCAATAATAACAACTTCAGGTTTATTTATTCTAAACCATTCATTGACAGATCTACTCTCAGTTAAGTCTAATTCTTCTCTTGAGTTATAGATTAAATTTTTATAATTTTTATTTCTTAGATTTCTGATGATAGATCGTCCTACCATTCCATTATGACCTGCTACAAAAATCTTTTGATGTGTATTGATTAATTTCTTCATTTGATTTAAATAAACTTTTTATATTTATATTTATATATATATTTATAGTCTATTATTTTAAAATAGTTTTGATTTTTTAACTTAATGCAATTGCTCCTTTTCTATACAAAACTAATTTTATAGTCTTAAATAAAATTAATATATCCAATAAAGTCGAAAAGTTATGTATGTAATATAAGTCATAACTAAGTTTATTATTAGCATCTGTTATTGATGCTCCATAAGGATAATTTACTTGAGCCCAACCAGTTATCCCTGGTTTCATTAAATACCTCAAACCATAATTTGGAATTTTTTCTTTTAAGACTTTATCAAAATCAGGCCTTTCTGGTCTAGGTCCTATTAAACTTATTTTTCCATTAATAACCTGTATTAATTGAGGTAATTCATCTATCCTACTTTTTCTTAAAAAATCTCCTATTTTAGTAATTCTTTTATCATTCTTTGTAGACCAAATTGGACCATTTTCTTCAGAATTTATTCTCATAGTTCTGAGTTTAAAAATTCTAAATGTTTTTTCTTGATAGCCTGTCCTTACTTGGGTATAGAATATTGGTCCTCCATCTTCTAATTTTATAAGAATTGCTGAGAAAATAATTAATGGGAAAGATAAAGAAAGTAAAATTGTACTAATAACTAATTCTGAGACTCTTTTTAATCTAAGTTCAATAATATTAAAGTTATTATTCATTAAAAATCTTTTGAAAGATGAGTTTCTTTGATTAATTACTTCAGAGGGAAATCTTTGTAGAATTATTCCAGACCATTCAGTAAGTGAAAGTATCCTGATTTTTTTATCTTTCTTTAAATATAAATAATCTGAGTATTGACTTTCTAAAAAATCAATATTTTCAATAACTAAACCATCAATATCTGAAAGATTCAAATTTTTAATTTCCTTTATTTTTATAAAAGTTATATTTACTTGTGTTCTAGAATGCTCTAGTATTTTTTCTAATATTTTGGGATTGATTGAACCATCAATAAAAATCCAATTTTCAATTTTATAGATATTTTTATTTTTTTTCAAATTTATAATTATTATTTCTGAAATGAAAATAATAAATATTGCTAATGAATAATTCTTAAGTTCAAAAAAATCATTAAAATAATTATAAATAAAAAGATAAACTATCTTGATAATATAAAATGATAAAAATCCAACCAATAATATTAAAAAGGATTTATTTATTATATATCTTTTTAAATCAATTATTTCCTCTTCATATCTTCCAAAAACATAGCTTAGAATAAACCAAATTATTAGCAGTAAAAATGATAAAAATAAATTAAATAAAATTGTATCATTTGATTTGTTTACAATATTAAGACATACAAAAAATATCGAAGTTTCTAATAAGAAAGTAAATAAAAGTTTTTCTCTTGATTTGATCCATGGAAATGTTTCAAATATTTTATTACTGTAATTTTTTAATAAAGTAGCAAAAATCACTGGATTTTAATTTGAAAAAATTTTTATTCTTTGGAGCTAAATATAGAGAATCCTTGTTTTTTTAATAATGATTCTTTTTTGGCTTCCTCTAGGTCATGATTTATCATTTCTTCAATCATTTCTTCAAAACTAATCTTTGCATACCATCCAAGTTTTTCTCTAGCTTTTGATGAGTCACCTAACAATGTTTCCACTTCAGTAGGTCTATAGTACCTAGGGTCAACTTTAATAATAATATCTCCATTATCAGCTCTCCTTCCAACTTCATCTAATCCGCTACCTTCCCATATTATTCCTTTATCTAAGCCATCTTTCGCCCATCCGAGTTTACAAGCACATATTTCTATGAAATTCCTAACAGTGTGGTTCATTCCAGTGGAAATAACATAATCACTTGGAGCCTCTTGTTGAAGCATCAGCCACTGCATTTCGACATAATCTTTTGCATGTCCCCAATCTCTTTTGGCATCAATATTTCCTACGTATAAGCAATTATCCAAGTTAGTTTTAATTCTAGATAGTCCTCTTGTAATTTTTCTAGTGACAAAAGTTTCTCCTCTCCTTGAACTTTCATGATTAAAAAGCAACCCATTACAGGCGTATATTCCATATGCCTCTCTATAATTTACTGTAATCCAATAGGCATATAACTTTGACACTGCATATGGACTTCTTGGATAGAATGGAGTAGTTTCTTTCTGAGGTATTTCTTGAACTAATCCAAAAAGTTCACTCGTGCTAGCCTGATAAATTTTTGTTTTGTTTTCTAATTTTAAAATTCTTATAGCCTCTAAAAGTCTTAAAGTCCCAAGCGCATTAGTATCAGCTGTATATTCTGGCGATTCAAAACTTACAGCTACATGACTTTGAGCTCCTAGATTATATATCTCATCTGGTTGAACATCTTGTATGATTCTAATTAAATTAGAGCTATCTGTTAAGTCTCCATAATGAAGGAAAAAACTTGGGTTATCCTCATGTGGATCTTGATATAGATGATTTATACGTTGGGTATTAAAACTGCTTATTCTTCTCTTAATGCCATGTACTTCATAGCCTTTATTAATTAAAAATTCGGCTAAATAACTACCATCTTGTCCTGTAATACCAGTAATAATGGCCTTCTTTGAAACTGTCATTATTTTTTCTTTTGATAAAAATTATATTACATAAATAACTATTGATATAGCAATTTAAATAAATTTGTTTAAAAAAATAATTCTCATAATTATTTTAAAGTTTATTAGAAGTAATATGATATAATTTGAAGATTATGGAAGCTCATAAAATTAAATATATCAATGCTTAAAGTAATTTCAGAGAAATACAATAAAAATTTTTATTATTTTAAAAAATTTCTTACTACTTTAATTTTAATTACTCCACTTTGTTATTTTCAAGTTTTTGCTGTGGATAATAATATTGATAACCAAATAGTTAATAAAAAAAAGGATAAAAACTATAATATTTCAAATAATAGTTCAGATTATTTATTAGGTCCTGGTGATCAAATTTATATTAGGTTAAAGTTCTTGCCTGAATATAATGGATTCTTTAATATTGATCCTGATGGCACAATAAGTTTGACAGGTATTAATGAAAAAATTTATTTACAAGGTTATACAAAAAATGAAGCATATAAATTACTTTTAGAAAAGTATAAAGAATTTATTTTTGAACCTCAATTATCAATCTTCATTACAATTTATAGACCAATTACAGTATATGTTAGAGGTGAGGTTTCTAAACCAGGATTATACACAATTATGGGAAGTCAAATAGCTAAATTTTCTTTCCAAGATCAATCAAATTATTTAGATAAAAATACGGGGAAGAATGGTGTTCTCGATGAAATTCTTTTAGCTGAAAAGGTTCCAATATTTAGAGGCTTTTCAGAAAGTACCTTTCCAACAATTTATGATGCATTAAGGGTTTCAAAAGGAATTACTCCATATGCTGATTTGTCTTCAATTACTGTTGTCAGGAAAAATTCAATATCTAATGGTGGAGGAAAAATAAAGACTAAATTAAATTTTTTAAAGCTTTTTAAAAATGGAGATTTATCGCAAAATATACGAGTTTTTGATCAAGATGTAATTACAGTTGGAAAAACTAAAGAAGTTTTAATTGATCAGTTAATAGAGGCTAATAAATCAAATTTAGTACCTAATAATTTTAAGGTTTTAGTCACTGGTAATATCGTTTCACCTGGAATTAAAATGTTGCCAAAAGGATCGACACTAAATCAAGCAATCCAATTATCAGGAAAACAAAAACTTTTATCAGGAAATATAGAGTTTTTGAGGTATGATTTTAATGGAAAACTTGACAAAAGAACTTTTAAATATAATGCTTCTGCAAAAACTAATACTTATAAAAATCCAATATTAAGAGAAGGAGATATAATTCATGTTTATAGATCTAAAGTTGGTCAGACTTCAGATTTTATTACAGAAGTATTCTCTCCAATTATAAATAGTGTCACACTTTATAAGATATTTACGGATTAATTATTATGGAAAAAAATACAATAAATAGTAATGTTCAATTTGTAGATGAAGATGAGATCGATCTATTAAAATTATTTAAAATACTATTTAAAAAGAAAAATTTTATTTTAATTTCTACAATTATTTCTATTATTATTGGATACATATCTTTTAAAACTAGACAACCAGTTTGGCAGGGACAATTTGATATTGTTTTAAAAAATAATTCATCTAAAAATAGTAATTTAAATCCTCTTGAAGCAATTAATTCACAAATTATTTCCCAATTTACGGGCAAAGGATCTTTAGATTTGAAAACAGAAGTTGAAATATTAAAAAGTCAATCTATATTAATTCCTATTTACGATTTTGTGATTAATGAGAAATTTAAAGATAATAGGGATTTTAGTCCTCCTACTTTTGAGGTTTGGAAAAAAAGTTTAAATATTAAATTATCAAGAGGTACATCTGTTTTAAATATTAAATATATTGATTCTAATAAAAGTCTCATTAAGCCTGTTTTAAATAATATAGCCATCGCGTATAGGGAATATTCTAATAAGGATAGAAACCAAGGCTTAAGAAAAGGTATAAATTATTTAGAAAAGCAAAAAGAAAAAATGACCCTTGCATCCAAGGAATCTTTTATAAAGCTTCAGGATTATGAGTTGAAAAATAATTTAGGAAATTTAGATGGAATAATACCTTTAAATAATTCAACAGGTATAATTCCAAATCAATCATTAAATTCTCAATCAATTAATCATGGAGCTTTATTTAAACCTTCCAGCCGTTTTGGGGGTAACTTTAACCAACTTTACCAACTAGAGTCATTATTGGTTCGTAAGTCAGCACTTTTAAAACCAAATTCAAGCCAAATTATTAATTTAAAAAATCAAATAGAACAATTAAAGAATTCCTTAGCTAGACCTTCAAAAATAATATTAGAACATAGAAGTTTAACTAGAAATGCATTAAGAGATGAGGAATTGTTAATTAATATTGAAGCGCAATTAGAAAAATTAAAAATTGATTTAGCAAGGCAGGAAGAACCTTGGGAGCTTATTTCAAATCCTACATTACTAAATAAACCTATCTCACCTAATAGAAATAAGAGTATATTTTTCGGAGGAATAATAGGAGGTTTAATTAGTTCAGTATTAGTTTTAATTTACTATAAATATGAGGATAAAATAGATAACAGGGAATATTTTGAAAAATTAATCCCTTATAAATTTATTAAAACTCTTTTATTAAATGAATATCCTACTTGGCAAAATTATATTAAATTTTTAATTGATTTTTATGCTAAAAGTACTCCAAATGATAATTTTGGGTTTTTATTAATAAGTGATAAAAATTCAGAAAAATTCAAAAGTATGAATCAAGTTTTAAATGAAAAATATACTGCTGATAAATTAGTGATTTCAAATGTGCTTGCTGATTTAGAAAATTGTGAACAAATCTTTTTGGTTGTAGAGCCAAATGTAATTTCGGTAAAAAGATTTAATTATCTGCTTGAAGATCTTATTATCTTCAATAAAAATATTCTTGGATGGATTTATATTGACTAATAAAATTTTAGTTACAGGAGCTGCTGGATTTATTGGATCTGCATTAATTAAAAAGTTATTAATAAATGGTCATAATGTAATTGGCATTGATAATTTAAATTCATATTATGATCCTAAGTTAAAAAAAGATAGAATTAAACAGATAGAATTAATATATAAAACAAAGAATAATAGTTGGCATTTCATCGAAGGATCTTTAGAAAATCAATTTTTTTTAAAACAAATTTTTAAAAAATACGTACCAAAAATTGTTGTTAATTTAGCTGCCCAAGCCGGAGTCAGATACTCTATTTCAAATCCATCTGAATATATTCAAAGTAATCTAGTTGGCTTCGCTAACTTAATAGAAGAATGCTCTCAATCATCTGTCGAAAATTTTATTTTTGCTTCAAGTAGCTCTGTCTATGGAGGTAATAAGAAATTACCATTTAAAGAATCACATCCTGTAAATCATCCTGTAAGCCTTTATGCTGCAACAAAGAGATCCAATGAGCTAATCGCTCATTCTTACAGTCATTTATATAAAATGTCTTGTATTGGTTTAAGGTTTTTTACTGTTTATGGTCCATGGGGGAGACCAGATATGGCACCTATGATTTTTGCAGATGCTCTAATCAACCGGAAGAAAATTAAAATTTTTAATTTTGGTAATATGGAAAGAGATTTTACTTTTATTGATGATGTCTCCGAGGCTGTATATAGATGCTGTTTTAAAAAGGCTGAATCTTCAAAACTCTTTGATCCTTTAAATCCAAATCCTGCTGTTTCTAATGCTCCTTTTAAAATATTTAATGTAGGGAATAAAAATCCTATTAATATTTTAGATTTCATTCACATTCTTGAAAAAAAACTTGGTATAGAAGGTTCTAAAGATCTATTACCTATACAACCTGGTGATGTTATGCAAACTGCAGCTGATACAGAACTTTTAAAACAATGGATCAGTTATACTCCCCAAACCTCTATTGATGAAGGTATAGAAAGATTTGCAAAATGGTATAAGGATTATTATGATATTTAATCAAATATAATTCTTTTATATTTAAGTTTATTTTAAATGAGAATTTTAGTTACTGGTGGTGCTGGATATATAGGTACTCATATTGTTTTAAATCTTTTGAATATGGGCAATAATGTAGACGTTATAGATTCATTTTGTAATAGTAATCCTGAATCTTTAAAAAGAGTGAAAGTTTTAAAAAGTAAAAGAAGTATTTCTAAGATTAATTTGTTTGAAGGCGATATTAGGGACTCTAAATTATTAGAAAATATTTTTGAAAATTCTTATAAAGAAAAAGAGCCAATTGAAGCAGTAATTCATTTAGCAGGTTTAAAATCTGTTTCTGAATCTATTAAATATCCTAATAAATATTGGGATATAAATTTAAATGGTTCCAAAACTCTTCTTTCTATAATGGATAGATTTAAGTGTAATAATATTGTATTCAGCAGTAGTGCAACTGTATATAACTGCGCTAATCAGAAAGACTTATTAAATGAGAATTCTAATATTAAACCTATTAATCCATACGGAGCGTCCAAGGTCGCAGTTGAAGATGAGCTAGCAAGACTATATAAAAAAGATAAGAGATGGAGAATATCTATCTTAAGATATTTCAACCCAATAGGAGCACATTCATCTGGTCTTCTAGGAGAGGATCCATTTGGTATGCCTAATAATTTATTCCCTTTAATTTTAAAAGTTGGCCTTGGAGAAATTGATTCTTTAAGGATTTTTGGTAATGACTGGCCAACAACTGATGGAACTCCAATAAGAGATTATATACATGTAATGGATCTAGCTGAAGCACATATGCTTGCACTAGAAAAAATCATGGAATTTAAATCTAAGTTTCTGGTCCTAAATATTGGAACAGGAATTGGATCAAGTGTATTAGATCTTATAAATACTTTTGAAAAAGTTAATAACTGTAAATTAGATTATGTTTTTGATAAAAGAAGAAAGGGAGATTTCCCTTTTGTAGTTTCAGATAATACTTTTGCCTCAAAAATATTGGATTGGCAACCAAAAAGAAATTTAGAGGATATGTGTAGAGACGGTTGGAATTGGATTATGAAAAATCCAAAAGGATATAATAAAATCAATTAATTTAAATTATTAAGTATTAAATATTATGATTTGTTCCATCTCCAATACGCCATAAATTTAATTTCGCATCTTTTACTTTTTCTGCAATAACAATTGATCTTGCATCAAATACCCAAGCTGGTTTTCGCATCACTTTTTCAATATCTTCCCAATTTATGTTTGTATAAATATCCCATTCTGTAAGTAATATGATGGCATCACAACCTTTTGCGGCCTCAATAATATTTCTCTCAAAAAACCAATTTCCATCAAATAAAATATCTTTTTTATTAATAGAAATAATTTCTTTATTTTCTTTTATACCTAGATCTTTTTCTATTTGTTCTTTTTCAACTTTAGGATCACTTATTGAAAGGATAGCTCCTTCTTCAAGTAAGTCTTTGCATATTTTTATTGCAGCTGACTCTCTTGTATCATTTGTATTTGCCTTAAATGCAAAACCTAATATACAAATCTTTTTACCAGTTATGGTCCCAAATAGCTTTTTAACAATTAATTGCCCAATTCTATTTTGATGCCAATTATTCATTACTACCACGCTTTCCCAAAAATTAGCTACCTCATTTAGGCCAAAATAATTTGACAAATAAACTAAATTTAAAATATCTTTTTTAAAACAACTTCCACCAAATCCAGGCCCTGAATCTAGAAATCTTGAGCCAATTCTACTGTCGCTTCCTATTGCTCTTGCTACTTCTCTTACATCAGCTCCTGTAACTTCACATAATGCTCCTATAGAGTTTATTGAGCTTATCCTTTGAGCTAGAAAAGCATTAGCAGTTAGTTTTGCTAATTCGCTGCTCCAAATATTAGTATGTAAGATTTTATCTTTTGGCACCCAATTAAGATAAATTTTACTTAATGCATTAATTGCTTTTTTGTTATCGCCTCCAATAAGAACGCGGTCTGGTTTCTCAAGATCTTGAATTGCAGAACCTTCAGAGAGAAATTCAGGATTTGATAAAACGTCAAATTTCTTATGATTACTTTTTTCTAATGATTTATGAGAAGCTTCTAAAATATGTTTTATAATCTCAGCTGTTTTAACAGGTAAAGTGCTCTTTTCGACTACTATTGTATAACCCTTTGAATATTCAGCTACTTCTCTTGCGCAAGCTTCTACCCATTTTAGATCACTTGCCTTTCCTGCTCCAATGCCTTTTAGTTTGGTAGGAGTATTAACGGAAATAAAAATCATGTCAGCAGCAGCTATGCATTCTTTAATATTTGTTGAGAAATTTAGATTGATGCCTCTGCATCTTTTTACTATTTGATCTAAACCAGGTTCATAGATGGGAAGCTTATCTATATTTGTACTATTCCATAAATTTATTCTTTTTTGATTGGTATCTACAACATTAACTATTATATTTGGGCATTTATCTGCAATGACAGACATAGTTGGACCACCTACATATCCAGCTCCAATGCAGCATATATTTCTAATTTCCATCATTTATATTTTAAAAAGAAATCTATCTCTCAATTTATTCGACCATATGCATCTTCAAATCTAACTATATCATCCTCACCTACATAGGAACCACTTTGTATTTCGATTATTGTAAGAGGAATTTTACCTGGATTAGTTAATCTATGTTTTGCTCCAAGAGGTATATAAATGCTCTCATTTTCACTCAAAAAAGAAATTTCTTTATCGATTTCAACTTTGGCTCTCCCATTAACGACAACCCAATGTTCCGAGCGATGATGATGCATTTGAAGAGATAATTGAGCACTAGGATTAACATGGATCATTTTTACTTGCCACCTAGATTCTTCAGCAATTGAAATATAGTGACCCCAAGGTCTAAATATTTTGGTGTGCATCTCTCCTTCTGTTAGTTTTTTTTCTTTTAATTGTTGAACAATTTCTTTTACTTTTTGAGTTTGAGATCTTTCAGAAATTAAAATAGCATCATTAGTTTCTACTGCTATAAGATCTTTTAAACCTATTCCAACTAAAAGTCTACTTTCACTTTTTAGATAACAATTTTTTGAGGATTCACTTATAACTTTGCCTCTTATAAAATTACCATTTTTATCTTTATCAGAATTTTCCCATAATGCTTGCCAACTTCCTACATCACTCCACTTTGCATTTAAAGGAAGAACCATCCCTTTATTTGTTTTTTCCATAACACAAATATCAATTGAAAGATCAGGGCATTTCTGAAAACAATTTATATCCAATCTTTTAAAATCAAGGTCAATTTTACTCTTTTTAAGTGAATTTCTACATATTTCAACAATCTCTGGCGAAAATTTATTTATTTCATTAAGAAGGGTATTAGCCTTGAACATGAATATTCCGCTATTCCAAGTAAATCTTTTATCTTGAATAAATTTCTTTGCTGTTTCGATATTAGGTTTTTCAGTAAATTCAATAATATTTTCAGCTTCAATTTTTTCTTCTATGAAAGGATTTTCGGCTTTAATATATCCATATTCTGTTTTAGGTGAAGTAGGGACAATTCCAAATGTAACAAGTTTATCGTTCATCGCATATTTAATTCCTTTGTTAATAACTTTAATAAAATTAATCTCATCCCTTATTTCATGATCTGATGAAAGTACCAAGATTATTGGATCAATTTTTTTATTTATGTTTATAGCTTCTAAGGCTGCAAGAGTTATAGCAGGAGCAGTATTGCGTCCAAATGGTTCTAATAGAATTGTATGAGGATTAATATTTATAGATCTCATTTGTTCAGCGACAATAAATCTGTGCTCTTCATTACAAACTAAAATAGGATCATATAAACCATTAAGATTTTTAAGTCTAATTTGCGTATTTTGCAATAAAGAGTTTTTACTATCACTTACTGAAAGAAATTGTTTTGGAAAACTTTTTCTTGATAGAGGCCAAAGTCTAGTTCCAACTCCGCCGCATAGAATTACAGGTATAATAATACTTTTCTGCATTTAAATATTTTTCTCATTTATTAATATATCATTAGAAAAAATATCTTTTATAAAATTTAAAATTTATAATAAAAAATTTTCTAGTTTTGTTTTTATTACATCATTAATTGACTCTATTAAAGGTTTATTTTTAGTAAACATATAACACCATAATCTTTCCATATAATGCCCTTCTATGGGATTTTTGTGTTTACTCATAATATTCAATAATTTTTTGTAATATTTAATACTATAAGTTTGTATTTTTTCCTTTTTTACAGCAAAACATCCTCCATATGATGTACTTACAAATATTGGTATGTCAGGAAATAATTCTTTGGCAAATGCTCTAAAACCAATATTCGATTTAGATATTTGATTATTTAACCATTGATCTTTATATCTTTGATCTTTTTCTATCCCAACATTCCAATCCCAATGTAATGGTCCTAATAATCCGAATCTACTGGTGCTAAATCCATATTTATTAATATCTATTAAATATTCATCAGGGTTTTGATATGCCATACAACCTAAATCATCTATTGATCCTTGTAGGAATATATTTATTTCATTTAATTGATAATAATTTTTAACAATATGATAAAGCCAAGTATGTGACTCTCTTCCCACATTCTTTAAATCAATTATTTCACTAAAATTATTATTTTTGACTTTTTCTCCTTTATTATAAATTGTTATTTTATGGTTAGTAAATTCATTTAACCATTTAATATCTTCATTATATCTAGCTACAATAATTCTACTATCCATCAATATTTTCTTGGACTAATTTATTATACATAATGCAAAAAATATATAAGAAAAATGTATTAATAGTTGGAGCAGGATTAGCTGGTGCGACTATAGCGAGAGTACTCGCAGAAAATAATATCAAAGTTACTATTATTGAAAAAAGAAATCATATCGCAGGTAATATTTATGATTTTGTAAATTCAAATAATGAGAGGATTCATAAGTATGGGCCACATCTCCTTCATTGCAATAAAAGTTCAGAAGCTTTAACTTTTCTGAGCAGATTTACAAGTTGGATTAAATATGAACATAAAGTAAAAGCTCTTTTAAAAAATGGAGATATTACTGACCTTCCTATCAATCAAAATACAATAGAAAAAATTTTTGAGAGAAAATTTTCAAACTCTAATGAAGTTAGACTATTTCTTGATGAAATAAGGGAAAAGGATTTAATTCCAAAAAATACTGCTGAATATTTTTTACATAATGTTGGCAAAGAACTCTCAGATATATTTTTTCTACCTTATACAAAGAAAATGTGGGGAATTGATCCGCAATATTTATCAAATAATATAGGGTCAAGGTTACCAATAAGAACTAATAAAGATGATAAATATTTCAATGATAGCTTTCAAGCTTTACCAAAAGATGGCTATACAAAAATGGTAGAGAATATTCTTTCACATGAAAATATTAATATTATTTTAAACACTGAGTTTGAAAAAAATATGTCATCAGATTATGACCATGTGTTCCTTTGTTGTCCGATTGATCAATACTTTAATTTTGTTTATGGAAGATTACCTTATAGATCAATATTGTTTGATCATAGGGAATTGTTCTGCAAAGATTTACCCACAGCCGTAGTAAATTTTACTGATAATTCTATATATACTAGAAAAACGCAGTGGAGCTTATTACCAAATTCATCTATAAAAAAAAATAGTTTTAAAACTATAACTTTTGAAATTCCATGCTCGATAGAAACTAATCCATCTGAGTATTACTATCCAGTACAAACTAATGCATCGAAAGAAATGTATTTAAGATATAAAAATCTAACAAAACAGTCAAAAAAAATAACTTTTTGTGGAAGAACAGGACTTTTTAAATATATTGATATGATTCCCGCAGTATTAATTCATTTGAATATTGCAAAAGAATTTATTAATAAGTCATGAAATTCTTATGAAAAGAAAATTAAATGTATTAATGATTTCCTCTACCGTTAAAGTTGGTGGAGGACCTATTCAAATGCTTATTTTAAGTGAGCAATTAATAAATAAAGTTAATACATTTTTTGCAATTCCTAAAAGTAATCAATTCAGTAAAAAAATAAATAATAAGAATTCTTTTTATATAAAAGAAAGATCAATATCTTTAATAGAGTTATTTAAATTAAAACATTTTATTGAATTTCATAGAATTGACATAATACATGCTCATGGGAAGGGAGCAGGTTTAATAGGAAGGTTATTAAAATTGCTTACAAATAAACCTTTAATATATACATTTCATGGATTTCACATAAAGTGTCATAATTTTCTTTATAAAATTTTATATATTATTTATGAAAACTTATTTGGATTAATTGATAATAAAAAAATATTTGTCTCAAAAAGTGAAAAACTATATGCATCAAAATTTTTATTTTTTCTTGGAAAGAATTTCTCAATAATAAATAATTCTGTAAATAATATGAAATTTATCTACGATATTGGAAATAAAAGAAAAATAGATTGTTTACTTGGAAGCAATAAAAAAATTATTGTGAGCATTTCAAGGTTGGTAGATCAAAAAAATATTCCAGAGATAATCAGAATAGCATCTATATTAAATTCTTATAACTTTTTAATAATAGGAGATGGACCAAATTTGGATCAAATCTCTTCAATGATTTCAGAAAATAAAATAAAAAATGTTTATTTAATAGGTCTTAAAAAAAATATATATGATTATTTATATGGTTCTGATATCTTTCTTACTACCTCAATATATGAAGGGCTACCTATGAGTGTGTTAGAAGCTATGTCAGTAGGTCTTCCTATAATAGCTTCTAATGTTATCGGTAATAAAGACACTATTGAACATAAAAAATCTGGCTTTTTATATGAAATAGGTGATATAAAGAGAGCATCTTATTTTATTGACAAGATTCTAAAGGATGACAAACTTAAAGAGAACTTATCAAGAAATTCTTTTAAGAGGCAAAGAAAATTATTTTCTCATAATAGAATGGTAAGTGAATATTTATCTATATATGAGTGTTATTAGAAATGGAGATTATTTTTAATAATGAATAAAAATTTTAGTGATTATTGTATTCTTATTTTGGCAGGAAAGGTTAAATTATCTGATCACAATACTAAGTCTCATGAATATTTATTTAACGTTGGAAATTCTTTAGCCTTTGAGAAAATTAAAGAAAAATTTTCTTTTAAAAAGGAAATTAAAATATATATAGCAATATCAAAAATTAATAAAAAATTATCAAAATTCCTGCCATTTAAAAATTGCCAATTTATTGAGGTAGGTGAAACTGAATATGTTATGGATTCATTAAGTAATGCTATAGATCATATAGATGAGAATAATATAAATATTATTCCAATTACTACAATTCCTGAAAAAAAAGACTTAAAAATAAATTCTTGTTTTTTTGGAATAGATAAGATTCCAAAAGAAAACTGGTCGGCTATTAAATTTGTCGATAATAATTTAAAGTTTTTATTTAAAAATCAAAGGAATTCTTATGGATTAATTTCCCACCCTTTTACAGGAAGATTTTCAGCTCAAAAGGTTCATCTTAAAAATGTAATGAAAGATATCATTAGGGAAGATAGATCTGATCTTTTAAATTTAGTTAAAGTATTAATAGAAAAATATAAATATAAAGTTATTTTAGAAAAATGGTTTGATATTGGTCATGAAGCAACATATATAAAGAGTAAACTTTCTTCTATTAGTAGCCGATTTTTTAATAATTTAGTGTTTGATTATAAAAATAATACAATTATTAAATCATCAAGTAATTCAGAGAAAATCAGTAATGAATATTTTTATTATTCTAAATTACCTAAAAGATTAAGAAATTATTTTCCATATATATATTCAACATATAATCTTAATCAAAGTATTTATTCTATAGAAATGGAATATATACCATATCCTAATTTAGCTGAAATCTTTCTCTTTAAGAATATAGGACCAAATGGTTGGATTAGAATAATTTCTTCAATAAAAAAAATATTTGATGATTTTTATTTTAAAGAAGAATATCTTTTAGAGACCAATTTATCATGGCTTTATTCTTCAAAACTTAGTCAAAGATTTGAACAAACAAAAATTTATATAAATCAATCAAATAATAATAAATTAAAGAATATATTATCAAATGGTTTATGTATAAATAAAAACTTTTATATTGATGACTTACTAACTACATATAATAATCTCAATAATTACTTACTTAATTATGAAAAGTCAGTCAAACAATTTATTGGCCATGGGGATCTTTGTTTTAATAATATTTTAGTAGATAAATTATCTGGATATATAAAATTAATTGATCCCAAGGCATTTAATAATCAAAAAAATAATGATATTTTTGGTTTGATGGACCCAAATTATGACTTGGCTAAGCTAGTGCACTCCTACAAATATCTCTATGACTCTATTGTTAATAATATATATAGTATGGATATAAGAGGTAATGATGTGGATTTATTAATTTATGCCCCTTATGAATATGAATTAGTAAATAAATATTTTGATGATTTAATTATAAATAAATATATTGATAAATTTACTTTAAAGATATTGACATCTAGTTTATTTATTTCAATGATGCCACTTCATAAAGATGATGAAAATAGAATGTTATGTTTTGCTATCCTAGGGAGCATAATTTTTAAAGGATATGAAATTAAGGATTTTATTTTGAAATTATGAATTATCTCATTACTGCGGCAGGATTAGGAACAAGATTTCTAAAGAAAGGTATTAAGCCACCAAAACCTCTTATAAAAGTAAATGGTATAGAACTTCTCTTATGGAGCTTAAATTCATTTGAATTTGTAAATGATGATAAATTGTATCTCGTTACTTTAAAGGAAGATCGTGTAAAAGAAAGACTAATAAAAAAGCTTGAAAATCTTTATCCTAATATTAATATTTATTGGCATGAATTAAAAATATCTCCTAACGGACAATTATTAACTGCATTAACTGCATTAAATATATTTAAATTAAATGGTCCGTTAGTCATACATAATTGCGATACTTCATATAAGATTAATAATTTCTCTTTCAATTCCCTTTTAGATAAGCCTATCTTTGGTGCAATACCTTATTTTATTTCAGATGGAAATAATTGGTCATTTTTAAAGATCTTAAATAATAAGATTATCGAAGTAACAGAAAAGCAGAGAATTTCTGATAATTGTTCAGTTGGGACTTACTTTTTTAAAAACTGTGAATTGTTCCTGAATTTATCAAATGAATATATTAAAAAACATAATACAAATTTATTAAATGAATTTTATATTGCGCCATTATACAATTATGCAATAAAGAAAGGATTAGATGTTTTACCATTAAAATGCGATAATATTCAAATCTTTGGAACATGTCATGAATTATTAAATAATTTCGAAATTTCCTTTTTTGAGTTACTCGCAGAAAATGATTTCAATGGACATCAAAGAAAAACACTGGTTTTTGATATTGATGGAACAATTTGTAAATCTCCAAATTGTAGTGATTATTCTTCCTGCGAAATAATTGAAAAAGTTTGTGAAAGAATACGTTATGAAAACTCAATTGGGACTTATATTATTTTATATACATCTAGAAATATGCGATCATTTAAAGGTAATATTGGATTAATCAATAAATATACCTCTAAGATATTAAGTTCTTGGTTAGAGAAAAATAAAATCCCATATGATGAATTATATTTTGGTAAACCATGGGGAAAAGAACTTTCATATATTGATGATAAATCACTACCGATAAATTCTTTCTTAAGCAAAAATAATTAGAATGAAAATAGCATTTTTATTCTCTGGGCAACTAAGGCAGATTAATCAATATTTATTTAAAAAAAGTTTGAAAAATTTGACTAAAAATATTGACTATTCTATTTATTCGTTTTGTTGGACGGAATTAGGAGAATCATTAAATCATAAAAAGAAAGTTTCTGAGATCACCAAAATTAAAAATATTAATAATTATATAGAAAATTTATTTAATGAATTTAATCTTCAGAATTATAGTACTGAAAGTTTTTCGGACTTTAAAAATAACTTATCATCTGAATATAAAAAGATTTTATTTTCAAAGAGATATCATTACGGCACCATAAACGCCTTGCCTCAAATATATACTTTGTATAGATGCTATAAACTTCTTATTCAAGATAAATATGATCTTGTTTTTAGATGTAGATATGATTCTTTATTTATCCATCCTATAAATTTGTATGACTTAAAAAATATTACTCTTAGTAAAAATATTTATAATATAAATTTCGGCAGGGCATATTATCCTTATAGAATTTACGACATTTTTTTTGGTGGATCTAATGAAACGATGAAATTTCTCAATAATATTTGGGATGAAATACCTTCAATTATCCAAGATAAATTTAATAATGGTTTAGATAATAGAGATGCATGCAGAATTTTATATATTTCTGCTAAAAATAATAATATAAATTTTAAAAGCCTTCCTACTAGAATCTGCGATATTAATAGAAATGATAGTTATTTTTATGAGAAATATCTAATTAATTCTCATCTTTTAAGTATTAAACCAAACAGGGCATCAATTACTTCTATTAAATATATCTACAACTGGTTATCCAATAGAGGAGTTTTTAATTTTAGATTGATTTATTATATCTTAGAAACTATATTGTATTTCCCTTTCTCTTACATTAAAAGATTAAAATATATTTTAATCTACATTAAAAATTTTCAGAGCCCTTATTAAGCATTTCTTTAAAACTTTTTGATTTTGATATAAGCTCATCATATTGTCCATATGCCTTTATTTTTCCATTCTCAAATTCATAAATACATTCGCATTTCTTTACTGTAGAAATTCTATGAGCAATAATTATAATAGTTAATTTATTTTTAAAATTATTAATTGCATTGATCAAATCAGCTTCTGTTTTATTATCAAGGGCACTGGTCGCTTCATCCATCACAATTATTTTTGTATCTCTATAAAAAGCTCTCGCAATAGCAATTCTTTGTCTTTGTCCTCCAGATAATCTAATACCATTTTCACCAACTTTTGTATAAATGTTGTTTGGTAGGCTTTTAATCAAATCATATATTTGTGCAGCTTTAATAGACTCCCATACTTTTATTTCATCTATCTCAGATTTATCAAGCCCATATGCAATATTTGAAATTATATCACTGTTTAATAGATTTATAGTTTGGGGTACATATGAACATAGGGATTGCCAAGATGGAATTAGTTCTGTATCTAATGGTTTATTATCTATAAGTAGCTTACCCGAAGATGGCCTTAATAAGCATAATATTTGGTTCGCTGTGGTAGTTTTACCACTGCCTGTTTTCCCTACAAAAGCAACTTTCCCTCCAATAGGAACCTCTAAATTAATATTATTTAAAGCTAATTCTTCACTTTCATGATATTTGTAGGATAGATTTTCAAGTTTAATGCTTCTCAAAGGATTAACTTTTAAATTTTCGTCTGAATTTAATTTATACTTCAGTGATTTTCTTGTTGGTTTTAATTCAATTATGCTTAAAGCCTCTTGCAAATCTGGAATGCCTGCACGTAAATCAGTTATCCCTCTAAAAAGATCTTGAAGTGGAGGTGTTAATTTTAATGATGCTACAGCGATCGTAGCTAGAAAAGGAACAATCTCAAGAAGTGTACTAGGAGTATTTCCTGAAAAGAGAGGAAATAGTCCAATAGAAAAAATAAGAGTTATACCCAATGGTTCTATTAAAGATCTAGGGAATTCTGGTAATGTTTCTGCTTTCCAAAGGAATGAATATGCTTTCTTGCTCGCGCGAGAATGTCTTTTCTGAAAAAAATCTTCTGATCCAGATAATTGCAGATCGATTATAGTTCTAATTGATTCAGTCATTACTTTGCTAATTTCAGACTCTAATATTATTCTCTCTTTAGATGCTTTCCTGATTATTGGAGTTACTAAAATAGAGATTATTAAATAACTAGCAACTAAACTTATAATTAAAAATAAAGCTGTAATTTTTGCAAAACTTAAGATTGCTAAAAAAATAAAAGAAACAATAAATATTCCACTAAAAATTTGTAGTATTGGTCTTATAAGTTTTTCAGAAACTCTAGAAATATTTAGTAAGATCTTTGATGATAAATCTTCACTCTTATCACTTAGGAAAAATTCATAATCTTGAGTTAAAACATTTCTTTGTGCCATCTCTGATAAATCTAAAAAAATAGCAGCTCTTAACCTCTCTTGTTTTGCTCTTAACATTAGGCGAAAAAATGATGCAAGCCAATTAATAATTACGTAAGCAGTAATTAATAAAATAGCTTTTTTAAAAGGGTCATCAGTTATTAATTCTGCGTAAGGGATCGGTGGTTTATTCTCTTGACCTACCACCGCTGTAAATAACCTAGAAACCAAAGCTACTACAAGTACATCAGTTAACCCTGTTATTATTGCTATTGGTAAAAGTGTTAATAAAGATATTCTTCTTTTATTAGATAGTTTTCTAAAAAGTCTTAACAATAATTTATATGTTTTACTTTCCGACATACAATATATAAAATTCCAGTAAATACTTATTTAATTATTATATATCCACTTTGGAGTTTGTTCCCAATTTAGTAACTAACTGTTTTGATCTTATTTAGTAAGCTCCTCTATCAAGTGGGAATAAAATAACACCAAAAGTCCTTATTATGATCCTAATATCCATAACGAAATTAAAATGATCAATATAATTTAAATCTAGATTTACACGCTTTTTGTAAGTAAGATTATTTCTACCACTGACTTGCCAAAGACCAGTAATCCCCGGTTTAACTGAAATAACTTTAGAAAAATTTTCACCATATTTTATTTTTTCTTCTGAGACAATTGGCCTTGGACCAACAATACTCATTTCCATTCTTATTACATTTAAAAATTGAGGTAATTCATCAAGACTTGTTTTTCTTAGAAATTTCCCAATTACTGTTATTCTTGGATCATTTTTTAATTTATGATTTTTCTCAAATTCTTTTCTCAAATAATCATCTTTCGTCAATATATTTTCTAATAGATCATTTGCTTCAGGATGCATTGTTCTAAATTTTATACATTTAAAAATTTTATTATTTTGACCAATTCTTTCTTGAAGAAAAAAAATTGGTCCCCTAGAACTAAGTTTTATAAGTAAAGAAATTATAAAAAACAAGGGCAAAACAGATATCAAAATTAAAGATGCAAAAATTACATCTAAAATTGTTTTTATTTTTTTATAGAATTTTTTATTTGCAATATTTTTATTTATTTTATGCATGTTTTAATTATTAAAATTTAAAATTATTTTTTTTGAAATTTATCAATGCTTTATTGATTATTAGTTCTAATTTTATAAAGAAATTTTCTGGACTAAATTTTTTTGCGTAATTATTTAATATCTCAGGGTTAAATTTATTCCATATTTTTTTATCTTCAAACCAATTGACAGTATCAATTACATCCTCTGATGTTTGATTCTTGAAAAGTATTCCTGTTGGTATTTCCCCTTTGCAAGGATTATTCAAGCAATTAACTGTATCTAAAATCCCTCCACTACCATATGCAATAACAGGTGCTCCAGAAGCCATTGCCTCAACTGGTGCTATGCCAAAATCCTCCAATCCTGCATATACGAAGGCTCTACATCTACTTAAATATTCTTCTATATCTGCATCAGATTTTTTACCTAGGAAAGTAATATTAGAATTTGCCATTTTTTTTAATTTTTCTTTTTCTGGACCATCTCCAATTATTATTAAAGGAAGCCTTAATTTATTAAAAGCTCTTACTAATAAATCAATTCTTTTATTTGGTACAAGCCTATTTATACTTAAATAAAAATTACCTCTTATATTACTATAATTAAATCTTTTTACATCAACAGGTGGATTGATTACTTCTGAATCTAATCCCCAATATTTCTTTATTCTTTTTGCAGTAAATCTTGAATTAGATATCAAATAATCAATCCTTTGTGAACTAATAAAATCCCATTGTCTTAAGTTATAAAGTAAATATCTAAGTGGAATTTCAAATCCAAATTTTGTAAATTTTGATTGATTTAAATAAACATTCATTTGATCCCATGCATATCTCATTGGTGTATGCACATAACTAAGGTGTAATTGATCTGGCGCAGTAATTACTCCTTTTGAAAAAGCATGGCTAGAACTTATCACAATATCATATTTGCATAGATCTACCTGTTCAATGGCAAAGGGTAAGAAAGGAAGATAACTTTGCACATTTGTTTTGCCATAAGGTAAATCTTGAATAATACTTGTCTGTATTTTGTACTGATTACTTAAATTTGATACTAATGCAAATATATCTGGTGTTGAGTAAGAATTTTTAAGAAATTTATCAATTAAAAATGTAACTTTCTCAGCACCTCCAAAAGAATCTTTTAAAAACCAATCATGAATAATTGCAAATTTTGATTTTTTTATATCCATTTATTAATTTTGAATTCTAAAAATATATATTTATATATCATTCCTCAATACTAGCTTATTTGATAATTATGTAAAAGTTTTATATGCATTTATGAATTTCATCTCTAGAATTTCTGTTAAACCTTCAAGAATGTTCAATATATCATTACTCTCTAATGATTTTTCTAATGTCTTCGCTTTATTTATTGAATACCTGGCATCATTCTTATCTAATAAATAAATATTTATAATAGCTTTTACTAAAAATGCATTGCCATTATCAATATCAAATTTTAAAATCTTATTAATAGTCTTTTCTGATTCCATAACTTTTCTTTGGAGGATTTGACTAATCAGAATATTGTAAAGATTTTCTAAATTTTCATTTTCTTTATATCTCTCTTTAAAAATCTTTTCAGCATTTTTTAAATAAGTTTGTTTACTATCACTCTGATTAATAATTCCTATTAAATTAAAAAGATTTCTGAATTCTCCTCTCCTAAGATAATTTCCAAGAACTTCAACTTTTGAAATCCTATTTGCCATTAGTATAGAGTTATTATCTCTATGATCATCTTTAAATATAAATTTATTTTCAGTATTACTTAAAGATTGTAAATTACCATCTGAAGTTAATAATTTAGTTTTGATTAAATAATCCTTTGATTCGCTTAGGGGTAAATCAAGAGGTACATCTTGGGATAAGAAATAACAACTTTCTTGTTCGAAGTTTCTATGAAAGAAATCGTTTGCTAAAGATATATTTACTATTTTTTTAGAATCTCCATTAATTAAATCAATTAGTAAATTAGATGACTTTAAGAATTTACCTTTGCTTGATAAATATATATTTATACCATTATAAATTTTAGTAATATTAATCGATGAGGACATTTTATTACAGTCTTTTTTTACTAAATTTGTATTTATAAATTTTCTTCTTAAAAGTGAGACTTTACTCTTATCTGGCAGCAACCATTCTTTATCAATTATAAAAGAAGTATTTTCTAACAAATAATTATTCAATAAATTTTTTGCTTGATTTGTCATTACTCCTTGATCATCTGTTTTTACTAAAAACCAATCAAAATATTTGAGATCTTCTTTATATGAATTTTTATTGCTTATAACCTGCCTTACTGATACAAATTCTCCTTGTTTTGTGGCTTCTGCTTCCAGATTAAAAGTATTAATTTCTTTCGTGTCTGGTAATACTGCCAAAATAGTAGTTAGATTTGGATTCTTCTTCTTAATTTCTTGAATGATTTCATAATGAGGCCATTTATAGATTGAATTGTTATTGATATTATTTACCATTAATTCTCTACTTGAAGTAATTAAAGTGATAAGTAAAGTTATAGAGATTATTATTTTTTTATTTGTATTATTAAATATTCTATAATTCTCTGAAGTTATGAATTGTGCCAAATATATGCAGATTAATGGATAAATAGGCATCAAAAATCTAATATCCTTTGTTGACATTAGACTTAATAGTAAATATCCATTAAGGATATATATATAAAACCACAAGTTAATCTTTTTTAATTTTTTTATATTTAAAAGATTTTTTTTAAATGTTCTTTCAAATAAAAATAATATTAGAAATACTGAGAAATTTAATATACCAAAGATATTTGGAAAGGCTCTGAAATAAAATACCCAACTACTTATAGAATTAGTATTAAATCCATCTTGATAATTTACGCCCCAATTCCAAGCATTGATTATAGACGAAAAAATAGTAAGCCAATGCCTAGATAACCATGGATATATTAATAAAAAGAATAAAAAGAAAAAAAATAATAATTGATTTATATTAAAAATAAAATTTTTTTTATCTTTTAATTTTTGAATAATAATAGTTAATAGAGGTAGAAAAAATAAAAAAATTCCAGTTGGTTTTGTCAAGAAAATTAAACCAAGTGATATGCCAGATAATATTGAGAATATGCTAAATTTTTTTTTGTCAAAATACCATTTTGTAAAAAATAGTAAATTTAGTGTACTGAATGCAGTAAGAGATAAATCAATTAAATAATCTGATCTTTGATTAATTATTAAAGAACTAAATGTAAATAAAATTCCAGCCCAAATACCAGTTGACTCATTTCTTAAAAATTTAGCTATATAAAAAATTGAAAGAATAGAAATAATATTAAAGATTTGATTAGATAAATATGCATAATGGTATGAATTATTAGATAATTTAATAAATAAAGCTGATATAAAATAAGTTAATGGTCCTCTATAACTATTTGTTATATTTAGTAATTGATCCCCTTTTGCGAATAATTTAAGATTACTATCTTCTAATATATTAACCATTTTAAATACATTACTAAGATGATATCCTTGATCCCATGCTGGTGGACTGCTAATCATAGAAATGAATATATTATCGATAATTAAACTTAATAAGATTAAGCATAATAATTTAAAATAATTATTTTTAAAAATATTTGTACTCATTTCATGAAACTTCTAAATTTCTATATTTAACTTCTTGAATTATATTTTTAAGGCTTGCTATTAATATCCATGTAAGAATACCTATTTTACCATCAAAATACTGTATATCTACCAGTTGCGATATAAGGAAGAAAAATAAAGCAGCCCATATTGCTTTATCAAATAAAGATACTTCATTAAAATTTTTCCTTAAAATTAATTTCCCTGAAATAATAATAATAGAGGAAATTGTTATAAAAAAAATAATTGTTGCGGGTATCCCATAGCTTATTGCTAGTTCTAGAAGGAGATTATGAGAGTGACCTTTCCAAAAAGTTGTTTCTAAAAAATATATCGCAGGAAATGATGCAGCACCTATACCAAAAATAGGACTTATTCTGATTAAATTTATAGCACTTAAAAATATTTCGATTCTTTTTGCATCAAGATTTTGATAACCTTTATCAGTGAATTCCAAGAGGATTTTTTGTGGTAATAATTCTCTAATTTGACTTTGTATATCAGCATTAAATATTGGAGCAAATACAATAAAGAAAATTAATATTGTAATTGTTATTATTGCCAAAATAATGTAAATTCCCTTTTTGCCAAGGACAATTGGAATTGAGACCAATAAACCAAGCCAAGCATTTCTTGAATAAGTTAAAAATGCTGCGAAACCTACCGACACAAGAAAGCAAAAAGCTGTAGTTTTTTTTAATAAGTTATCTCTTTTTTCTATTAATAGTGCTATGCAAAATGGCCAAATAAAATTTAACCATGAACCTGCATAGTTTTGATTACTAAATAATCCGCTTAATCCTCCAGGGCTTATTATTGGCTTCTGATACCAAATAATTAGCCCATTAAGAGTTTTAAAAGGACCAGTCCAATTAAAAAAATATTGACCAAATCCTGTAATTAATACTGGAACACTGCTTATAATTAGTATTATGCCAAGTAATCTTCGATTTGATTTTGAATTAAGATAAGGTTGGAAAGCCCAAAAAAACCATATGTAAGGAAGCCAATTACCCATTCCTAAAATTGATAGCATGGGATCCCAAATCTCTTTGTAATTATTGATCAAAACAAAATTTTGTAAAATTGAGTTTGTTAAGATTAATAAACCAAAAATTAAAAAAGGATAATTCCATTGATCTTTAAGAAAAGATTTTTTTTGGAAACAACTACCTATTATTGCTGCAGGTAATAAAAATATAATCCCTATGAATAATGATGAAGGTAAAAAGAAAATTCCTAAGAAAAATAAAAACGAACCATAGTCTATAAGTTCTCTTTGGCTAAAAAATTTATTGTACGCATCATACATTTATTACTCCATATTCAAATTTACGCTTCCTGCAGGATTCGAACCTGCGGCCCACTGCTTAGAAGGCAGTTGCTCTATCCAGCTGAGCTAAGGAAGCATTATGCTATTATATCCGATTGCAAAAACTGAATCAATAATAATTCATGAGTCGATGATGAAACTTTAAAAAATTTTTTAAAATTTAACTTTTATTTATTAATCTAATAGAATATGACGAGCATGTTTCCTATTGTGGCTAAAAGGCTTACAGAAAAACAAAAACAAGAAATAATTAAACTTTTTTTCTCTGGAATTAATGTTGATTCAATCTCTAAGCAGTATAATTGTACTAAGTTAACAGTCTCTAGGAATCTTAAGAAGAATCTTGGGGAATCTAAATATAAAGAATTAGCTGAAAAAAGTAAATTAATAAATGATAAAAGGAAAATAAATGATTATGTGAATTTTAATGCCATTGAAGATAATGCAAATATTAAAAAGAAGGTTAATAAAAGTAATTTCGGTAAAAAAGCAAAAGAAGAATCCTTTAAAATCCCTGAATTTGTGGAAGTAACACCCTTACTTGATAATTTTGATAACTTACTGCAGAAAGATTTATCCTCTGTTCCTTTATCAACTATTGATTTTCCAAAAACAGTGTTTATGATTGTAAATAAAAATGTTGAACTAGAAGTAAGATATCTTAGTGATTTCCCAAAATGGCAATTTCTATCTCAAGATGAGCTTAAAAGAAAAACAATTGAAATTTATTTTGATTTAAAAATAGCTAAAAGTTATTGTGGTAAGGAACAAAAAGTCATTAAGGTTCCTAATACACAAGTCTTTCAGTTAGTCGCACCAATTTTGCTTTCTCGAGGCATTTCAAGAATAGTAAGTTCGGATAAATTAATTGCTCTTTAGTTTCTTTATTTTTTAATATTAAAATTTAATGTTAAGATACCTCCTGAAATAGACCCAGAGATAAAACTCATACCAATAATAAAACTTACGGGTAAACTTACTGTTTCTCCTATTAATAATTTAACTCTACTTTTATTCGAACTATTTTGAATACCAATAATTAAAAGCAAAAATAAAGCTGAATTTAAAGTTAAAGCAAATAATATTTTTTTAAAAAAAACTAACATTTATTAAAAGTAGTGAAATTGTTTTTAGTACATATCATAAATTATACTTTTTTTGAGATTATTTTTTTTTGCTAAATATTTTGAGGCTGCAGATAAAGTTAAACCCGCTTTAGTTAAATCATAAAGTTCCTTTTTTAGTTTTAATTTGTTAAAACTATCATTTTTCTGCGAAATATTAATTCCTTTGATTACTAGAGTAAACTCCCCTATTACATCTCTTCCATCAAAATGTGTGATTACTTGTTCAATATTATCACCAATATGTTCCTCAAATTTCTTGGTTAATTCTCTAAAAATGAGAATCTCTCTTTCTCCTCCACAAATTTCTTTAAGATCAATAAGTAATTTTTTTAAACGATGTGGTGCTTCAAACAATATAGTGGTTTTATCATTTTTGCTTATTTCTAAGATAACTTTTTCTCTTTCAGATTTTTTCTTAGGAAGAAATCCTTCAAATATAAATTTCGAAGATGGGAATCCACTAGAAGCAAGTGCTGTTATTGCCGCACAAGGTCCTGGGACACAAATTATATTTATATTATTTGATCTTGCTTCCTTAATAAGATCCTCGCCAGGATCACATATACTTGGCATCCCAGCATCACTTACTAAAGCAATTGATTTGCCAGAATTTAAATCGCTAATTATTCTTGGTATTTTCCTTGAAGCATTATGTGTATTAAAGCTTATTAGATTATTTTTAAATTTAAATTTGCTCATTATTTTTCTTGTTAGCCTGGTATCTTCACAAGCAATAAAAGAAACCTTTTTAAAAATGTTCAAGGCTCTGAACGAAATATCATTTAAATTTCCTATTGGTGTTCCCACTATATATAAAACACTACTTTCAGGTTCTTGATTTTTATGAGAAGATAAAGAATTAGAATTCATTTAGTGATTAAGTTACCTCCTGGTTTAAAAATTAATAATCTCATAGATGATTTGAGGATTTTCAGTTGGGAAGTCTCTGATATCCTTTTAAAGTATGGTCGAATAATAAAAGATTCAAACGATAAAAGCAATATTCTTCAAAATAGTACTATCGATGACCCCGTAACAGTTGCTGATTTAAAAGTAAATGAAATTATAATAAAAAGAATTAAGGAGAATTATGAAGATATTGATTGGGATATTTTAAGTGAAGAAAATGTAAAATTCAATCCAAATAAAATAACCTTAAATAAAGATTTTGTTTGGATTCTTGATCCTCTTGATGGAACTAAAGATTTTATTCAAGGGACAGAAAATTATGCGATGCATTTAGGATTGAATTATAAAAGAAAGCCTTATTTAGGAATCGTTCTTATCCCTGAAAAAGATGAATTATGGATGAATAATCATAAGATGGTTTGGTGTGAAAATAAGTTTGGAAAATTAAAAAAAGCAAAGCTTTCAAAGAAAGTTAAGCTTGAAGAAATGACAATAGTTACAAGCAAAAATCATAGGAATCAGACTCTTAAAAATCTAATTAAAAAACTTAACTTCAAAGAAATAATTGTAATGGGGAGTATTGGTTGTAAAATTGCTTCTATTCTTAGAGGCGAGAGTGATATTTATATCTGTTTAAGTTTACCCGGAGAAAGTTCACCCAAAGATTGGGACTTTGCTGCCCCAGTAGCTCTTCTTAAGGCAGCTGGAGGTGAGGTTACAAATTTAGATAATGAAGAATTAACTTTTGGGGATTTCAACTTTGACCAAGGAGGAATAATAATTGCAACAAGTAATAAGCTTATTCATAAAAATATATGTTTTGAGATCAAAGAAGTAATCAAAAAATATAATTTATATCCCCTTTAGTCTCAATTAAGGGGAGCAACAGGTGTTGGAGTTGGCTCAGGGTATGAAAACCCATTATTCTGAGAAACTCCTCTTAAGGTTAAATTAATTCTTCCCCTGCTATCTATTTCCCGAACTCTCACAGTTACATCGTCGCCTTGTCTCACGACATCTTCAACTCTCTCAACTCTTGCTTCTGATAGCTGAGATATATGAATCATGCCTTCTTTTCCAGGTAGAATTTCGACAAAAGCACCTATTGGTATGATTCTTGTAACTACCCCTGTGAAGATTTCACCTTCATGAACTTTTCGAGTTAATCCCTCGATTATTTTTTGCGCTTCTTCAGCGGCTGCACCATCATGAGATGCAATAGTTACAATCCCTCCGTCTTCAATATCAATTTTTGTATTTGTCCTTTCTGTAATTCCTTTAATGGTTCTTCCTCCTGGACCAATAACGGTACCAATGAGTTCTGGATCAATTCTGAAGCTTAAAAGTCTTGGTGCGTGTGGCGATAGAGATTCTTGAGGTTTGTCTATCGCTTCCTGCATTTTTTCAAGGATAT